>Ga0209367_1010022_pt1 | contig 12756 bp, 13 predicted proteins | sample WorMetLIZISLAND2_FD_187412 | JGI IMG/M metagenome (GOLD analysis project Ga0209367, IMG submission 187412) | Marine gutless worms symbiont microbial communities from Max Planck institute for Marine Microbiology, Germany - Olavius geniculatus... ... | reverse complement strand
GTATTATGCCTGGTCTGCTTTCCTCAGGTAGTGCAAAAGCAGACGTTGGGTGAGGTGAAAACTAAAACACTTATTTAATAGCCAGTTGTGTCAGAAATATTTCTGCCAAATATTATTAAAATCTGCTAATCTTTATTTAAGTTACGATCGATAATGTTGAGGATGTTTTTTTCGGGTTTTCTGTTTATTTTAACACATAATTCGCTTGATCTGCTTTCCCCAGGTAATGCAGAAGCATATATTGGGTGGGGTGGAAAATTGAATGGTCATTTGATGGCAAGTTGTGTCAGGAATATTTGTACGAAAAATTATCAGAATCTGATAATTAGTTTTCAAGTTACAGTCGAAAATGTTGGGAATGTTTTTTGGGGGGACGCAGTGTAGTTTGCAACAACAGAAGCACAGACCAGTTCAGCGCCAAGCTCTCGTTTCAGCAGCTGTTTGTCACGCTGTGATAAGTTGGGGTCTCGGATGCATCGCATCACTTGACTCATTATCAGCATCAGGGCATTCTCCAGCACAAACAGCACCATCGGCCTGCATGCATTACAACTATAACGGGCTAACGTCACCTTCAGATTCAATGTTTTCGTTTCATAGATAAATAATTTACTTACTTACTGCATTATTTTGGGGTAGTAAAAGTCATAATGGTCTGCAGTAGTGACACTGGATAGTGCATCGCTTAGTTCATATAGGCTGTCAATGGTAACTAGTCTGCTGTCTGTAACGGTTTGGATACAATTTGCAACTCTACACTTTCAATGATGAGACTATACAATGTTATCAGAGGGCTAATACGTATCCCTGCCAAATAACATTTCATTCCATGAAAACGCCTTTTAGTGACAAATGGATAGTATGATAAAACACACAATAGCAGCAGCAGCAGTAATTGTAGCAGTGGTAGTGGTGGAAATAATTAACCGTTTGAAAGGCAGGTTTTCACAGGCAAATGGTTTACTCATGGAGGCCAAGGTTGGAGTCTTCTGAGGTGATGACGACAGCCTACCACCATCCATCTGCAACGACAACAACATTGTAAAAGTTGCACAACTACAACAATGCTGCAGTAGCTGCACAGTGATAACGACAGCTTACCACAATCCATTTACAACAACTATATAGTAGTTGCACAAAAACCAAGCAACAACAACAACAAACATTGTCAGTTGCCACAAAATCTCATCCAGAACAAGAAGTAATTGTGAAATAATAGGCCACACTCAGTTGCAGGTATATGTTAATGACAGCAACAACATTCCGAATATCAATACAGACACTACAACACAGAGTGCTCACAGTCGACTATATTCAACATATTATAACAGATTTTATAAAGTAAATATTTATTCACATTAATCTAAAAGTATTTTACAACAAACGTACACGAATGATAAGTCGCAGACAGAGGTTGATGATAGCAATGAACGTTCCAAACGTCAAGTTTCTGTTCTGATGGTCGACAGATGGCGCCACAAAACCAATCGTGACAAACGCATAATACGTAGACACGTCAAAGCTCTACAAGATCAGTGCAAACATTACGACACAAACATCTATGATAGCACACTTTTAAGAAGTGTACAAAGCAACAGAGCTTAACTGAAATGACAGCCATAGTGCACAGCTTTTATTTCAGTTCATTACATTTCTGTCACTTTGAATGACCCCAAGAATGTTGTACTTTCAATTTATGATGACATTGGCATCGTGCCACTTGCTGCTTTTTTAGTTGTTGATGACAATGATGATGAATGAGTTTCATTTAACGCGGTGTTAAGTCCTAAGACTGCAAGGACACGTAACAAATTAACAATAACAGTAAAGTCATGCAGTAGTCAATGCAATGAGACGTTTTTAGTCAGACTAAGAACAGCTGTAAGATCTGGCAAACAGTGTGGTCTTCGGTCTGCTGCGAAAAACTTGCAGTGGCGGTGATGACCGGACTGACTCTGGGAAACTGTTCCATAGAGATGCAGCAGACGCCAAGAAGGTGGGGTCGCCAATGGCAGAACGCACAGTGCATGGAGCAACCAGCGATGAGCCTGACGTAGTGGAAGAGCACAGTCGCCGACGTGCGTTGAGATGTGCCACGCGCTATAGATCTGAGGCCAGGTAGCCGGGTGCAGAGCCGTGTAAGCAGCGATACACCAGCACTGCAAGCCGGAACAAAATACCTTCTGGTACTCAAAGCCAGTGTAACCTGCGTAGTAGTGGCTGATCATGGTCCTGGTGACAAGCTTTGAAAATCAGCAGCGTAGCGGCATTCTGCACAGGCTGAAGCCTGTCTGTGAGTTGTTTCAGTAAGCCAGCAAGAGTTGCAGAGCCGAAATCAAACTTGCAAAACATAAGCACTACGACGAGCAACTGTAATATGTCATTTGACACTGATTGACGTATGCTACGCAGCTGTCGCAGGGCGGTGAAACACTTCGAACATGTCTGAGTGACTTGGGTATGCATCGTCTGTTCAGCGTCAATGAAAATACCGAGATCACGCACACATCTGACAGACAACAAGAGATCGAAGCCAATGGCCGACGAATCAGAAGGTTTGTGGAGTGACACTGCAGTGCTGGAGTGACGCTGCACTCCAGCAAGTTCATCAGTCCGTGGTCGTCGCAAGGCTACTTCACGCAGCCAGTGCATGGCACAGTTTCACCAAGGCAACTGATTGTTGACATATTAATTTACTGTTGGAACGTGCGAAACGTTATGGTTACTGTATGTCTGACTTACAAACTTTTGAAGAACTATGTGATGCCGCAGACGATCAACTGTTTAACAAAACTGTTTCAAACTGCAACCATGTTTTACACTGTCTATTGCCACCATCATCTACAGCGTCGCAGCACTATAATCTTAGGCGTCGTATGCACACACTTTCGCTTCCCGAGCATGACACATATTTATCTGACTAATTTTGTCACTCATATGTTACATAAACACAGTTATTAAGTTTTAAACATCGTTTTTAGGCCTATCACATCATAACTTTTATCATACTTTTTATTAGTTACTAGATGTTAGGCAATCACACAGTCCAATTTTGTTACTGTTATGCTGTTTTTAGGATGATCAGTGTTCAATTGACGCGCTTGTTTCTGCAACATTTGTACATAGTCTTGTGGACTTTTAAACTCTTATATTCACTGTATGGCTGCCCAAAATTGTGCACATGCTTGAGTTCTGTCAAGTTAATGTATTAAACGAATATGATGATGATGATGATGTTGTACGTATCGGAAATCATACAATTCTATAGATGTGTTCACTTGTTACAAAAGTTGGTGTTATTTAAATGACCCACTGTGTATATTCAATTCATATCATACACCATATCATTTTAACCACTTTACACGTCCAGATAGTCATACACAGATGGGTATCAGACAAAAATCCAGAAATTGATCAAGACTCAGAAATGCTGCTGACCTGACACAGAAGCAGGTCATGAAGGTCGGGACAGAAATGTCGCAGTGCCAGCAAGCACCTGCTGACCAGACCAAGTAACCTACATACACATGCAAACATAACTTACAGCCTGACCTACTAACCTACATTCACATATCCACACACAAAAATGTACACAGTTGATGAAACAGGACCTAACTGTGAAAACTTCTTACATATTTCCTTAAGATCTTCCTAAGTTCATCCCATTTGAACATCTAATGATTTTGTAAGTTTTTCTTAGAAATTTGCACACACTGAGTTACAAAATACTGCATTAGCACACAGCCAATCACAACTCATGGTATATAAACAGAAACACATAAGAAACTTTGCAATCGGTCCCAACTGTGCATACCACTGTGAACCAATCATCTGCTTATTGTTGTTGCCAATTATTAAAGTCCAAGTCGCATCATTTTACGTAACTGTTATTAAGTGCTAATTGGCTTAATCAGATGCTAATTTACCGATATTCATTAATCTTCTGGTTGCTAACAGATTTTAATATCCTAAAAATTAGGCTTAAAGTACTCACTTTTCCCTTTTCACAGCTTTGGCCATTTTCGAACTGTGATGTCACCTGCAGGAGGGTTACTAACTGTCTTTATTGCCTTGAGTTAAATGCAGTTTAATTTACAGCCAAATAATCTCAAAAAGGCCAAATTTTTCATCAGTAGTTAGCACACTAAAAAACCACAATATTCCAGCACATCGTTAATTTTACAAATCGCACACCTCTAGTAGTGAACAGATAAACAATGACATAATTTCCGATTTCACCTATGTGTCATTACTTGTACTATAAATGGACATTATTCTGAGTAAAACCAACAGATTTACTATCTTTTCAATGCAAATGTCAGTGTGTCAAACAAAGCGTCCTGGACGTGATGTCATCAGTTACTGTGGCACGTTCGGGTGATGTCATCAGTTACTGTGGCACGTTCGGATGCGTTCAACTGGCACAACGTATTTCTCTGAAAATCACTTCAAAGCAATGTTATCATTTCAATGGATCAGCATATTATTAATTAGTGCTACACTCTACACATATTTAGCCAACATTGTTGTTTCGTGCAACCTGGCCTTTAAAGATGTATACAGTGGTAAATTAATTAATTTTGTGCTGATTTCACTGCCTGACCTGTATGCAGCAGGTAAACTCTGTTGTTGTTAATGTTCAACTGCCACCATGACTACTACTACTACAACTATGGCTACCAATACTACTACAAGTGACCTGTGTTGCATGTGTAATAATTGCGTGGTGCACATGTCGGTGTCATCCAGTGAAGCCTGCTGTTGTAGTAGATGTCGACTCAGCGACGCTGTAGCCAAGTCACTTGCTGATGCTGTCTGCGATGTAGAGTCTTTGGACTGCTTCTATCAATCACATCAACACACTCAGCTGATATTGCGCAGCCATTATGGGTCTTATCTGTCTGTCCGTCCATCTGTCTGTCTGTCTGTCTGTCTGTCTGTCATTAAATCAAAAACTCACGAAAAGTGTAAAAATATGTTGGTGTAAAAGTTTACAAAAACAAGAGTAACCAATGTGCTAAGTTTCAGTTCCAAAGATCAAAAATCAGGGTAGTATTAGGGCCACAGTTGTATAAAAGACTCCGATGCCACAGAATTTGCACAGAAATGATCTTGTATTCTAACATAGTGCCAATTCATGCAGACAGCAAAACACAGAATGTTTTACAGTTATATGCTGGTTTTACTGGTAACCACGATTTGATGTCATAGGTGCTCTACAGCCAGTGCCTCTACGACATAACTGCACTTTACAAATTTTGTCATTTATTTTTATTTACTTATTATTACCAAAAACGTTTTTCTGCAATGCGAATGTTTAAGCAATGACAGATGACTCTAGACAAACGTGAGTCAAGAAGATGTTGCATGATACTATAGTCATAATGCATATTTCTTTGAAATATTTGTTACAATAATGCTGTTTTTGCAGCACTGTGTATGAAGAAAGAAATGCTACGCACATCAAGAAGATGTTGTAAGAAACTTGGACGAATCAGCAACCCAGAGCAGACTTCAACAGTAGCACAGATGTCCGTCTGACAACACAAATTATGCTCAATTACCTAACAAATTAAGTTAACTATATAAACTACAACAGATAAGAAAACTTGTCACATAATGCATAAAATGAACCAGAAAATCACTCAAACAAATGTGATGCATGTAATTAATAATCAATGTTAATACTAGAGATTGTAAGTATCTATAGCGATGCTGGAAGGCCAGGCATCTACTCAGCTTGCACTACTACAACTAGAACCAGTTACGATGTAGTTGAGTCCACTAGTGGACTTGACTTCTTATTTTCGTGACTCGGATTCGAACCCACTAAATTCTGTATTCATAATAGGTTAAAACTAAGTAAAAAAACTTCTGACATTTTTGCATTTACTGAAAAATTTACCTGCATATTTCACGTGATTTGTGTATCTGTGTTTGCCATATATATGGACCAACACAGTTACGCAACACTCACGTATGGCATATTTTTCGTGACTCTGGTATGAGAACTCGACTACGTCACGGACTACAACAAGCAACAACAATGACTACTACTAGTACCACTAATACTACAACTACTACTACTACTACTACAGACCACGAGCGACTGTAGAGAGGCTGGAAGGACGAGTCTCCAGTCTGTCTAGTACTGGTACTACTACAACACTACAACAACAACAACAACAATTACTACTACGACTACTGCTACAACTACTACTACCACCACTACAACAGACCATGAGTAGCTGCAGTGAAGCTGGAAGGCTGAGTCTCCAGTCTGTCTGGTACTGAGACAGACACATCAACAGCTCAATAGTCTGCTCAGCTTCTAGTAGTATCTCATCAATCAGCACATGTCCCACTGACTCCAAACACTGAACACACAGATCAATAATCCAAGCGCTACACATTGCCTAATTTCTAACCCTAACACTAAACCTGAACATAACCTAATACTAACTCTACCCTAACCCTAACCCTATCCCTAATTCCAACCTTAACCATGCCACCAGACGGCCACCACTCCACCACATGACATCAAAATCAGATCACCGAACCCTCAGATTGTCAAACCCTTGGATTATCAATACATTACCCGCAAACACTAGAAGGTCAAAGGTTGTCCAGAGCTCTTCATGGGTACCTACTGTAAAACTACAGTGTGTCACGTGCCATATGTGATCACACGGTGTTACCTGTCACCCGACACAGGTGAATGCACCAAATCACAAACCCAGCCAGATAATCAAGTACTCGATTTACCTACACCGAAAAGATGACTTTGGTGTTGGTTACATACCAAGACAGTTATTTGTCTGCAAACAGTCACCCATCCAAGTTGCAACCACTCAACAGCAACTCGATCACGAGTCAAACTCACAACCTCTTGATCATAAGCCTTAAAGTCCAAGTCACACAAAAAAACGATATTGGCTAAATATGTGTAGAATGTAATGCTAATCAATAATACACTAATCAGTTGAAATAAAAACATCGCTTTACATCAATTTCAATAAAATTAATGTTGTGCGAACAGAATGATGATGTCACAAACAACGCTTTGTTCATAGCGTGTATTGCAGCGTGCGAGAAAGTTAACACGGTATGAGCTGGCCATAGTGTCGATGAAGCGCGCGCTCAGAGAGGGGAACTCGGTTGCATTCCAAAAGCGAAGGTCAGAATCTGTCGGCGATTGGTGCAATGGAAAGGGCATGCAGTCGGCCTATTTCCAGTGTGACAGCGACTTCTCGAAATGCAAGCAAAGTCTTTTCGCTCGGTACCTTGCTCAATCAATGCTGCTAGCATTCAAATTCTGCCGAATGCTACATTGACGCTAATAGTTGTTTGTGATGTCACACTTTTGTCACATTTATCCACGTTAAACTTTATTTTTACAGTATAAAGATAACACTGTCAACAGGAAGATTAATAAATATTGACAAGTTAACATTTGATTAAACCAATTAGCGCTTTATAACAGTTACGTGAACTAATGCGACTATGACTTTAACATCAGAACCAGTACACCACCAAGCCAACCCACACAAACAAAAACACTAATACTGAGACCATAACCAACAATTACATCTGAACTAGTGAGTGACCAAGTAAATATAAATCCAGAAAACAAATTTAGATGCAAAGAAAACACGCAATAAAAAATCAAATGCTGCACAAACTTAAAAAGACAAAGACTACCTGATGCATTCGTTGTTGATGGACGCCGACGAAGCTGACAGCATCAGAGACAAATACATTCCTGAGCGACTGCAGCATGCTGGACACTAGACTCATGTACAGCCGATAGACAACGACTCTTGATGACAGGTCTGATGTGTTTGACTCAGTGCTCTGCCTCACACAGACAGACACTGTGTGAAGCCCAAAGTCCATTACGCCGACTTCGCGACAAAGTCCAGGACAAGTTCCCGACAAAGTCACAAACTTGTCCCGGACACAGATCATGAAAGTCCGCGACACAAATCACGTCGCCAACTTTCATGATCTGTGTCCGTGACAAGTACGCGACTTTGTTGTGAACTTGTCCCGGACTTTGTCGCAAACATCTCGACATGTCGAGATGGTTTGTGTTCGAGACTTTCGTGATTTGTGTCAGCGATTTTCACCGAAATTCATGGTTTCATGATTTGTCACCGTTTGTTTCCGCGACTTTCATGATTTGTGTCCGGGACTTTCCCCGCGGGGAAGTTTCGGTGAAAGTTGGTGTAATGGAATTTGAGCTTAACACAACATCATCAGCATGCTAGACACTATCAACTGATCAAAAAATCAATCCAGCAATCAATCCAAACACATCTGTATAGCGCCATATGTCAAGAGGCACATAATAGCAGAGACTAGGCTGTGTGTTCATGTTTACTACAGGCAATATCAAACATTTCAGTTTTTTAACTCCGGGCATGCTGTGTTCCTAATGTAGCAAAGGGGAGTATATGAAATCAGTATCATACTGATGACTGATGACCGACCAACATCCCTTCGGAGAAAAGCCTTTCTGGAAAAACTTCAAATGATCATATCTCAGCAACCAATCATCAAATCCACTTCCGGTTTAGTTCTAGGGTGGGGTAATTGGGGTCGACCACTTTAAAAAATAACAAGTGCATTAGAGGTTAATTTAACAATATGCGCAATATAAATTTACAGTTTACTTACTTACTCACTTAATTAACCAAGTCATTTATGTTTATGCCCAACTGACACTTGTAAACAATGCTTAAAAGCGCTCAAAAGTTCGCTGGATCTACTGTTCTATGAAAATGAGTTCCAGATGGAAGAAGAACTAACTTCTCACCTGTGACGTGGCATCATCGGCATAGAAATGAGACAACAGAACACAGAGTTGTTGATTAACTCGGTTGATCGACAATGCTTCCGCACTCTGACACATGCAGGCACCGTCTAAGTAAGTAAATAAGTAAGTAAGTAAGTAAAATAATGAAATAGGTGCCAATTTAAGTTAGTCGAATCACACTACGATCTCAACACCCTTAAGCAGCTGTTCAAACTGTTCATGTATGCTATTACATTACACAGAACTTACGTGTACAGCAGTGTATTAAAAAGACAAGACAAAAACTAACAAGCTAACTTAAGACATGAAGGTCCTACAAATTCGAAGAAAAATAATAAACAGATAAAACAGTGATCAGGTGGTATGACTTGCAATCCTGAGAAATCCGAACTGATTAAATTACGCCAGTATTACCACAGTCACTACCAATACCACTACTGACATAACAGTAGAAATTACTAATACTACCACCACAACAACGATTTTGTGGCATACCTCACGATCCTGAGAGATCATAAGAAACAGCATCAGAACAGACTGAATTAGGCTGGTACCACGCTTCATCTGACAACGCAAGACAAAACACCCATTACGTAACAAATACAACTAGAAAGCAGTCGAAGCCCGCAGGTACCTCCGCCAAGGCAATGCTATTCGCCAGGTGGCGTTACTATATTCGCTTTGCCAGCGGTTCCCTTATGCCCCCTTTAACACAATGGTAACGAAAATTTCAAAGTGATCCAAAATCCAGGATTCCTGCCGGATCACCCCCAAAATTCAATCGCTTGTAGTTTATGCCATGCCCGACATTCCCTCAAAATTTCAGAAAGATCCGTCCATAACTTTTTGAATCATCTTTGTGACACACAGACAAACAAACAGACAAACAGACAAACAAAAACCGGCAAAAACATAACCTCCTTGGCAGAGGTAATAACATCAAGGCAGGTTCCTACGTCTGGTATGTAGTTGTAACATGACCGAGAACATCAAAAAACGTTGCTCTATATGGAGCCAGGTTAGAAGTGAGATGAGTGACTGCTTGTGAGTATTCAACTAAGCCACTAAAGCAACTCAGCCTGGCCATCCCTCCATGGTACTGCATAATGAGTACTAGTGATAGTTACAGCCACTGCTAGGAACGAAATGGCGAGTTCTACATAGCAGTATACAATCTGTTACCAAAACTGCTAGCACACCGACCTAAAAAAGGAAGTGAGCAGCAAGCTAGCTTAACCGCATTCAACGCATGCCAGCTCAAAGTGCTTCAAAAAGACAAAATCTTATCTGTACATAGGGTAGGATGGTTTGCAGGGAATGGCTGTGTTTGTTTTTTTTTAATTTCTGGTTGAAAAACAACTAAAAACCAAAATGTAGAAGCTGTGCCATTTACCACTAAAATGTAATGGATAAAACTGAAGTAGCAAAAGTTGGATTGCCTGCATCAGAGTAGCAGCAGTTGACAGAAGACATTGTATGACGGAATTTTCACGGACCACCGACAACCATTGTGTAGAACAATTCACACCCAGCAGTGTTATCAGCTGTTGTAGTACCCCGACTGCTATCACAGGTAACTACAACACACAGCAACTATAACAACTCACATCCAGCAGTGTTATCACATGTTGTAGTACAACTACAACAACTCATGCCTAGCAGTGTTATCCACTGTTGTAGTACATGCAACAACTACAACAACTCAAACCAAGCAGCATTATCAGCTGCTGTAGTACCCCAACTTCTATTACAGACAACTACAACACATCAGAGTGCTGAACAACTGATGCGCAAGCAACTACGACACTCCTAACCAAATTATCAGCTGTTGTTGTAAACCAATAGTTATTGGATAACAGTCCTTAACATATGACTTCTAGCAAGGATATCAACTGCACAGATACACACAAACCTAATGCATTATTGCTTAGGCATTGAAATCCTACAAAAACTTTCATCGACATGCAGATATACGTAGGCACAAATGGACAAACAGACAGAGACAGAAAAACAAAGAGAAAAACAGAAAGACATACCCTGATAATGCTGTCAACATCAGCTGCAGCAGCAGACTGTATAGAGGCAATGTCCAGCTTGTATGTGGACAACTGGACCTGCTGGCAGACCACTGGCAGGATGGACTTCAGATGATTACAGTTCACTACACACACACACACAGACACACATACACAGACAGACACAGAGAGACAGACAGGGCTGAGCTGCTGGGCAGCCAGTGAAACAAGAACAGCAGACAGACAGACAAACAGACGGACAGACGGATGACTGACTGGCTGCAGACAAGTAAACTATCTTGCTATATATAGCCACCCAGCTTAACCCAGCCTTCCATCCCAAAAGTAGTTAAATCGACGTGCCTGGCCAGTGAGGTACATTCAATTGTGTCAGACGGCAGTAAACACTGTGTGACTTCAGGTGAACTTCCGTAGCTCTGAGATGGGTCGATGTTAAGAGCTATCTATACACAGATTACACAAACTTTAGCCCTTTAACCTCAACAGAGAAACAGACAGACAAAGCTGAGCTAACAGGTGAGCTGGCGTGAAGCAAGTAAAGGCAAACTGAGCGAGAGAGAGAGAGACAAAGACAGACAGATGGAAACAGATGAAGAGACAGACAGATAGACAAACATATATAGAGAATAGTGAGACCGGAATCAGGTGAACTGGCATGCAGCACTGCAGCGAGTGAAGCCAGTAGCTGAAGCTGAACTGATGACGAACTGATCTGAGCATCAGTAGATAGTTGACGTAGTACATCACTCACACGTAGCAGAGTATCCTCAGTGTACTGCACATCACTACACCGACACATGAAAAGATGAAAGGCTGAGTTGACTTTGGTGTTGGTTACATACCGAGACAGTTTACTTGTCTGCAAACAGTCACCCATCCAAGTTGTAACCACTCAACAGCAACTCGATCATGAGTCAAACTCACAACCTCTTGATCGTAAGCTTTAAAGTCCACATCGCACGAAAAAACGATATTGGCTAAATATGTGTAGAATGTAATGCTAATTAATAATACACTAATCAGTTGAAATAAAAACATCGCTTTACATCAATTTCAATAAAAATAATGTTGTGCAAACAGAATGATGATGTCACAAACAATGCTTTGTTCATAGCGTGTATTGCTTTACATCAACATCACTACACCAACACATGCAGTAAAAGTAGTAGCCGGCAGTGGCAGCAGCAGCAGCAGCAACAACAACAATAGTACAGGCAAGTACTTGTCATAGTGCTGCTTACGCGAGTCAAACTCATGACCAGAAGTGCTTTGCAGTCTCGGAAGTGGCAGCTGATTGGCAACAGCTAATTATACAGCCATCCATTGCCTGTGGTAACAAATAATTGGACCTGCTGTTTGCAGCTAGCAGACATACCACCTACGCAATTAGCCACACTAGGCCCTCACCTATAGCCCATAAACTGCAAGTCATATCACAGGCTGAACGGTAGTTCAAGCCCTGTGTTAACAGCGACTTCTCTTTCTTATGGGAAAGCCAAAAATTTGACCCCCCACAGAATCAAAAACACTGACCCGATTGAGTTAAAATTTGGCACGGTTGATTACGTCGGCGAGGGGACCCGTCATGCAAAATTTTATGCAAATCACTCTAAGGGGGGCTTCCCGGCAAATGGGTGAAATATACGCAAAAATTTTTATAGCTGTACATATACCTTTTTTCAGGAACTCACATGGCTCAAACGACGTGGTCTCACGCAAGGATGTGCCTTTTGGGGGTTAAAAAATTTTAAATTAATATTTAACGTATTTATTCACAAAAATCGAAAAAATTACAATGGCGCCTATGGGGAAAATTAAGCAATTCTTTAAACGGTCATAACTTTGGCTGTGTATAAGATAGAGTCGTAATTTTTGGTTCTAGGGTATGGTTTTCGGGGATGG
>Ga0209367_1010020_pt1 | contig 12757 bp, 8 predicted proteins | sample WorMetLIZISLAND2_FD_187412 | JGI IMG/M metagenome (GOLD analysis project Ga0209367, IMG submission 187412) | Marine gutless worms symbiont microbial communities from Max Planck institute for Marine Microbiology, Germany - Olavius geniculatus... ... | reverse complement strand
ACCCTACCCCCTACCCTTCCACCCCCCCATTCCCAAGTTCTGGATCCGCCGCTGGCTAGGTCTATTCTATATTCATGATACAGATTGAATTAAACTCAAGTTAGGTTGGATCGACAATAGTGGTTAAATTATCCAAAAGTAAATTGTGGAACTCTACATTTCCTTCCCTCCCTTTCCTTTCTCCCTTTAGAAAAAAGCCCGCTTAAAACTAGCTAGAAGGCCTGAGGGCACTATAAGCTCCCCCGACGTGGTCTGGGGCAAAGTCGCAGCCAAAATAAAATTTGGTACATTTAAGCCTCAAAATCTGACCTCTGGTGGCAATAATGTTAATGATTAACCCAAAAATCAACTAACTACAAAATACAGTGTAAACCACCTAGACGAAGCCATTGTGCAATAACCTGTAATATTTCACATAATTCAAAATTAGACTGCAAACGTCAAGTGATGGAATGACAATTTCAGTTGCTGGAATGCCAGACACTGGTTGCGGAACGTTGTTATAACTGAAATTAACCACTGGTCAACAAAGAAAAAGATAAAGACTTGTTAGAGGCCAGATTCGCTTCCTATAAGCTTAGGTCATCTGTTAACGTCTTTGCATGAAGAGGTGACTGAACAATAGTAATGACAATAATTATGGCCATCAGAGTCATAACTATTTAACATTTTCATCGTTTTATTTTAATTTCCTCGGGAACTCTTACCAAAGATCAAAAATTATGACAATTATTTTCATCATCATCACTCAACAGCCCATGCAGTATTTTGCAATTACCCTTCAAGAACCCACTTGGTTCTTCCCTTAAACTCATTCGCTTCCATTCCTTTCTCCTCCTTGCTGCTCCCCTTAATCAAATCCGACGTACTGAGGTAAAGACACTTCTCTTTACAAAAAAACATGCACAAAACCTTCTTTCATCAAAAGAACGGCAAACAGCACAAAAAAACAGATATCGCTATATGCCGACAAATACACGGCATAGAGCTACAATTTCTTTCCTAAATAAAACTTATCTCATGCTTAGCTGGGGTCTGTACTAACAAAGAAGCAGTAAATATTGCCTACATAGAATATCAAGGCCAAAAAGCTATGCAAGCTTAGCATTCAGTACACAATACAGAATCATACAGTACCCAGTAGAACATTTCTGCCTTACAAAGAAATACCGTACTGTACACAGTTGGTAGAACTTCAGTATGAAGTCAAGTGGACAAAACAGTCGGCGAAAAGTATAGCAATAGCATATCTACAATCTAAAGGAAAAACCCAACATTCAAGACTGCAGAGCATAGGACTGTCTTCAAATACACAACAACTGCAAAAAGCAAAGCAGCAGAATAAGCTGGAAATGAAATGACAAAATTTCTGAAGCATGCACTTAAACGTCAGTTTCATCAACAACAAAAGATCACAAAATGCAAAAGAGACACAACTGTTGATAAAACTCGGCCGATTTTCTAGTGCTTCGATTACATTGTGTTGCAACAAAATGATAAAAACAGCACAGGGACACACAACGTCACACATCACAATATTAGTGGATTGCTGTGCTACGAACCTGAAGATTCCTGATTTTCATTAATACCTTTCAGCAATGCACCGGGTAGCTGTTTTTCCGCATCAGCGATTCGTTTCTAACTGACGTATTAGTGCATGCACTAATAATATTAATTATCATAATAATACTGTAACATTGGTGAACTAAGAGACAGATTATGTGCAGAATAAATCTTCGAGGTGGCAGAGACTGCCCTGCCCTGATCTGTAACAAAAACTGAACTGAAGCAGTGTACACTGTGGACCATAAAAGTGTCCATAACTTCACCAATTATTGACCAATTTTCAAACTTTTTCACAGGCACACTCTACGGACAATCTGCAATCATGCGATTATTATATATCCCACCACACCATAAATGCGTCTCCACACTATCTTGAAAAATATAAATGTAAGAAAAAACTAAGAATAATAATCAACATTTAGGTAAATGAAAAAAAAACATTTAAGACCAACAGTGCAAAGAATAATCTACATGACACTAGACTGTGTTAGACCCACACAGTTTAGCGTCATAAGAATCATTCAGTGCAATATACAGTGCATTAATCAGTGCAATATACGTGTCTGAAGTGCTTTTCTTTCAATTTTACCAATGTTTCTTTGCTATTATTGTTATGCATTCATATTTCATTTATATTTCACAAGGTAGTGCAAAGATGCATTTACAGTGTAGTGGGACATATAACAGTCATGTGATAGCAAATTCTCTGCAGAGTGTGCCAGTGAAAAATTATTGAAAACCAGTCAATAATTGGCGAAGATATGGATAAAGGTAAAGTGACACGTTTTTTATTGGCCCACCCTGTATATGAACTGATGTTATGATGTCGCATGCATCGACTGAGTGACGGCTGCCCTCATAACACAGTAGACGAGGCACAGCAGCAGTACCAGCAGACAGTACTCCAGCAGACTGCTTCCCCGCCACAGATACAGCAAGCCGTAGATAGCCATGAAGTAGCCGATCGTCTGGTAGCTGGCAAACCAGCGCAGACTGACACGCGGTCGGCCGCAGCGAGACTCGACAGCCCGGCGAGCCGTAGGAGACATCAGGCTGAGTTTGTCCGGAGTCACGGGCATCGGCGGCTCCAACATCGGCCGTGCTAGCCGACCGACGACGTCATCACGATGATACAATGCTTCGATCTGCGCGGCAAACTACACATCACACAACTAGTGATGATTTGATACATCGAAAATATCGAAATATCATTTTCAATATCGATATATCGTATCGTATCGTCGAAAAATATCAAATTTTTCGATATATCGCATTATCTTTTATATATCACAATATTTTCGATATATCGCAATATTTTACACTAGAAGTTTGTATTTTTATTATTACATTACCATAATAATGCGAATAAATGTAGAAAACAACAAACTAACTGAAGCAAACTAACTACAGTGTCGTAATTTAACGACACTTACGACAGTCAGTTAATTTCTAAGTTCAGTGACACATTTTAGTATCTACGTAAAGCAAACTGCCTTGCTGAACGTTCACGTCTTGTTCTTGTGCTTCTATAAGATTTACATACTTATCATTTTAAAAATATCGATATTGATATCGCGATATTTTCAAAATATCATATCAATATCATATCGAAATTGAAGTCCTGATATCGAATCATCACTACACACAACTGTACATTGTTAGAACTTTCTAACAAAATACGGAATGAAACCGTTATAAGATATAATGTTTGTCAGGTTGTTAGTGATGAACGTTATATCTTATAACTCTTTCACTCCATATTCCTTTATTCCATTGGAAAAATCTAGTAACTCAAGTTACCCCAGATCGAGTATTTGAACACCTTTATACTTTTTCGTCGATTAACCAATGACAGCGGAATAAGCACAAAATTCAAAACCAAACAACTTAACTAACAAAGAGAACTAGTAATTAGCATACTAGTCATTAGCATTACTAGCAAGAAGTGACAGTTCATCCATTGCCATGTCTCTAAATACTTGGCATAATATGTTATCTAATATATCTTATATTGAGCATTACTACTTCCATATTTGTTATATTTTGGAAATTTTTTAATCTGGCCTGAGTAGAAACCGCAAGGACCACATATTTAAAACCGTAAGTGTGCATGCGTGCATAAAATCGACAAACAAAGGTAAAACAAATGTCAGAAGTTTTTAAAAAATAAACTTAAAATAGAAAACCTTTTGCTGTCAAATAGTGAACAAGTTTCTGATAATAAAATGATGGCGTAACAACAGCAGATGTGATGTTCACAAACAATACTACCGTACGTGTAGTTTTTATCATTTTTATCATAATGACGACAACAATGGCTATAATGACTCTCCTGCTCTTACAATACATATACAATTCATGAAGTTAAATTAACCACTTAGCTAAAATTATGATTTATTCAAGATGCATGGTGCATTCAGTCGACAGAACATTTTGCAGTACTAGCACTCTGACTGACTGAATCAACTGGTGGGATATGTAACAATCTACGAACAGAGAAAACTTTTAGCAAAGGAGTAAGTCATCTAAAAAAGTGCTACACCGTGCACTGGCACTTACCCTCGTGTTAATGTAGCACGAGATGGTGTGCAGCATCCGGACCAAGGTGATGTTTTCATACGACCTGATGGGCTGGAGGTCCGGATCTCCAATGTACTCAACTTCGAAGCGTCTCAGTCCGTTCACCAGCTGCACACGTGACGCAAAATTGCACGATCAAATAAAGACTGCTGAGTGACGACAGACCTCAAAAAATGTGATGATGAAGAAAATTGAATCAAAACACATTTGTACACTGGATCTACAAATGTCCGTAATGTGCTACAGCAGTGTTAATATGTTGCCGGTTTCTGGCGCCGTAAACAGGTACCAGTCGTCTGGTGCCAGAAACCATGACACACGTTGCCAGCAAACGGTACTGGCAGAAAAATAACAAAGATGAATTCCGATTTCAAAAATTAGAAAATTTTGAAGTTACAGACTTTTTAACATGACTGGACAGCCAGTGATAACTTTGAAGAAACGATAATTTAGTGACAATGTTATAGCTGATGATGTCATAGCAGATGTCTTATTATGATATGTTGTAAAAAAAATCCAAAAGAAAAAGCAATTTTATTTTCATTTTTGTTTACAAACAAACGAGCAGCGCTATCGTCTGCTCAAACTGTCCAATCACAGTTCAGCTTTTCAGCCGGTTTCCGGCACAAAACTGAACATGCTCTATACGACATTTCCAAATTTCCAAAAGTACACTTTTCCAAAACTCGGTCTAAACTATCCTTGCATATCTCTGAAACAATTGCCAAGTGAAACAAATCAAAACTGGCAAAAAACAAGATACATCGATGAAACTGTGTGCACCACATATCAACAATGACAAGTACAGGGTGTGGCAAAAAAAGTGGACCCCTAAAGTTTTTTGCTGTTTTCTCAGCAACCGTTTGGAATTTTAATCTGAAATGTTACGGGTTTATTTACTAAAACCTTCTACATCTAACTGCCAAGTAAAAATGTGATTCTGTTGAAAACGACAAAGTTACAGACTTTTTAACATGACTGGGCAGCCAGTGATAACTTTAAAGAAATGATAATCTAGTGATAATTTATAAACAATATAAATTACTGTTCATCAAAACGTCACTGTGATGTCATCGGCAGTAATGTGTAAACAGTTTTTGAAAATTAAAAAGCATTTTTAGCTTGAACATTTTTTAATGCTGAAATATCGGTAGGCGGTCATGTTAAAAAGTCTATAACTTTGTCTTTTTTCAACAGAATCACATTTTACTCGGCAATAGATGTAGAAGGCTTCACTAAATAAAGCTGTAAAATTTCATTAAAAAAATCCCAAACAGTTGGTGAGAAAACGGCGAAAAACTTTAGGGGTCCACTTTTTTTGCCGCACCCTGTAGGTCTACCTGATATCGGCCACGATCGGTTAGTGCTGTAACTCCGTCTACATCTTCAACTTCCGGCAAGAGACCGGCCTTATCATGAGTCATCCGATGACTGGACATGACACTTGGATCACAGCTCGGTGCCTCCACCTGGTGAACAGGAGGGCAACATGCATGAAAACGCTGCACATAACATGTACTATAGCATTAGCACACATCGTCTACATACCAGTCTGTCACAAATGTGCAAATGACACTAATACTGGTCTGCAAGAAAATGACAATACCCAAATGAAGATCGATTTTCAAATATTAAATATGAGGCAAAGGAAACTGTTTCAAAAAGACTGTCTAACATAGCGAGACCACATAAACACTGCTTCAGTTGGCCATCTGCCTGACCTTTCGCCAAAACCATTTAAGACAAAATACAGCACACTGGCTATTCCTGCCCTGTAGAATGTTCACAGCAATTACGATTTTTCTACACCATTTCCTTTTTGAGTTAGGAATAATTTGCAAATAATGTGATTATTATATATCTCACCACACGGAAAATGGCAATAATGTTAATGATCTCGAGATATATGCGATCAAAGTCTAAAGTTGTCCGAAAACGTGCTGTTGATGTTGGGTAGGTCGAAATCAGCAAACACAATTTTGTGGTTAGTGAACCAAAGTCCACCAATTTTTCTGCATTTAACATGGAATCGACAGTAGTTGAAAACGCCGTTTACCGCTTGTTGATATCTTTATTCTTTCCAGAGATATTCGTGGTCAAACTCGAAAGTTGTCCAAAAATGCACGCACTGTCGATTTTGGGTAGGTTGAAATGAGCAAACACAACTTCGTGGTTAGTGGACCAACGTTCATCACATTTTTTTTGTTTAACGCTAAAGAGACATTAGTTTATAACGCCGTTTACCGCTTCTTGATATCTCCATCCATTCCACAGATATTGGCACTCAAAGTTGAAAGTTGTTCTAAATCGTGCCAAATTTTGGACGATTTTTTGCTTTCTCAAATTTGAAAGGGGCAGTGCCCCCCAAAAGTTGTACATGGGTTAACACTCCGACCTAGTGGCACATCACGTGGTAAAATTTTGTGAGGCTGCTCCCCTTAGCTTCAAAGTTATAGTGGCTTATACACTACATTTCAAGCCAATTTTTGACCCCAATTGAGAAAAGTTGTTGGTAAAACCCCCATCTCCTGAGGGGTGTGGGCTAGCAAGACTTGGCCATTCTGTGGTGCATGAAAAATTTTGGGGCGCAGCAGCCCTCGGGGGCTAAAATATGTTCTTCCGAAAAAGACGATTTGGTGGGTAAACATTAGCCGCAAGAATGCTGTGAAAAGTGGACCAGTTCACCTGACTTTTTTCATCTAACGCGGGAGGAAACGATAATTTAGTTTTCCTTTTTTGAATATTCCAATCCGTTCCGGAGATATTCGCACTTAAAGTGGGAAGGGGCCCGAAATCGGGCCAAATTTAGCGTATTTTCGCCCCCAAAATTTTTTTGGGGACAGGCCCCCAAATTTTTGGACCGGCATTTGTAAACTGAACATGCTTCCGACGATGTGGCAAAATTTCGCGGAGATTGGCCCACGGACCTCGGATATCTCGCGATGAAAAAACAAAGAATAAACTGCAGTAAAACATAAGGCCTTCCCGAACTATCGTTCCAAGCGGCCTGATAACAAAAAAAACCTGGAATATTGTGCAGAGATTGGCGGTCACTTGTTTCAAGTGACACTCAGCAGCTTTATGACTCTGCTCACTGTAGTACTGCTCTTCAGCCGAGTAATATCTAACAACAAAAAAAATTATAAAAGCAGAACAAAAAGATTTAGAATCCAAAAACACTTAACAATTTACATAATCAAACTAAACCAAATGCAGTATCAAAACAGTCTTGCTGCATATTAGTTAAATAAAAATGAAAAGCTTGTATTGAGACTTTTTAGCAGTCGTTCAAATGTTGCTGTTTCTGCCTAAAGACACAGAGCACTGACCACATTAAAAATTAGTTTGTAGCAATAGGCCTAGGCCTGGTTAAACTAAATAATGATAGTGCGCTGTGTAAGTGTTACATATCAGTTCTTACTGACCCGCTTGAAATGTGAAGCAGACGCGATAATTTTCCGTTGAATTACAGCAATTTATTTTGGCTTCCGTTTTTTCCCGGACACAGTAAACAACATAAATGATGTGCGATGCAATGAACCTGGTAGCATGAAAGTCAACGTTGCCGCTAAAGAACCACGTGAGCCACGACTCGTTGCTACTTGTGTTGGCAGACTGCAGAGACTCGGCGACATTCTGCGATGCATCCAAAATGGACTGTAATAGCTGCATCACCTGGCAAACAACAGTGTCACGACCGGCTTAATCATACGCATAACAATTACTCACACAAGTGGTGTACTTACAGGGGGGGTACAGGATATGTTCCCCTTCCTCAGCATTGACATTTTTGCTTACTGAAACATTAGAATTTTTGTGTAGGTTTATAAAAAAAGTTTCAACTTCAAACCCCAGATCGGGACCTGCTGTCCCCTTTATTTAAATTCGAAATGTGCCATTGCTTTACACCACCACTACTGTTTTCAGTCACAGTCTCAATAGTCTGTAATTCTGTGCCGATAGCTGCGCCAAAACGTATAATATTGTGAAAGAATTGTCTGACACAAAAACTGAAAGTGATAATCAATCTCTATGCCCATTTACAAACTGACTGCAGCAGTGATGTGTAGATCTATTTAATGAGAGATCAGTTCTACTTTGGTCGCCATTACTGGTTTGTTCTATTTGCCATAATTCAAAACCTGTCTTTCAAAAGTTTGCTACATCTTGACAGGCCTATGTACCATCTCTTGGCACCATAGCCAAATGCTAGTTAAATTTTAGCTTTCAGACAAACTAAGAGACGTTTTCACTTGCATACTTCTAAATGTATCCTGCGCTGGCATTGTTAAAGTTGCATTTGTCAACTTTACATTAAACGAATATATGATGATGACATGAATGGAGATAACGAGAATCGATTCTTAAACTAAACGATTCGAGTGTCTTCGAAAACTCATTAACTAATACCAGCAGAAGTACGTGCAAACCGTTCTCTCGGTGGCAATGCTGAACAGCGGTCGGTAGTGATATCTCGGCCCTTCAAGCTCCACGAACTGTGTGGTCAAGTTGGCCGCTAGACTGCCGATGGGGCGACAGCCAAATGGAGGAGTGGGCGGTGAATGACGCAGCACTGGATAGCTGCCGATATGATCAGTGGTTGTAATGTCCTCAATTGAACTCTCAACTAAACACAACATTCATGTATACCTCGGACTCTTATCAGTAACAATAAGGGTTAGAGTTAGACTTAGAGTAAGTGAGGTTTGACGTCTCACCCGACACAGTATAGGTCATTTCACGGACGGCTTTTTCAGGCAATGCACACACATATACAGAATAATGGAATAATAAGTTTAACCTTTACAGAAAAACCTGATATGAAATATAAAATACAGAAACAAACTAAATCTAAAATTGTACATTTTATTTTTCACTTATTTATTCGAAAAATTCGAAAAAAAATTACAATGGCGCCTATGGGGAAAATTTAAAAATTCTTTAAACTGTCATAACTTCCGTTGTGTGCAAGATAGATTCGTAATTTTTGGTTGTAGGGTATGGTTTTCAAGAATGGCCTAATTAACGGTGACATTTATATTTACCCCCGACCGACGCCCGTTGCCATGGCAAAGAAATTTGGAACAAAATTGGCTATAACTTGGCTTGTGTGAGAGATATCTGCGCCTACAGGGTGGTTTTCGGAAATGGACCATCGAATGCTGCCAATCGCATTTACCAGTTTAAAACTGTATGTAAGGACGATGTGATGATATCAGTCCTCTAAAACAGCAAAAATCATTTGGGTAACCTTAGATGAAGCTATGCATGTGGCGTCCTTACAAGCTGACTTTAGTTGGTAATCACTAACATAGTCTAAAGCCTTCTTCATTTGACGTTATTTGTCGTATTAGCCCTACTTGCCCAGTGGTTACCGATTTGACCTGTATAGGATGGGCGTATAAAACAGAGTCCATTGTGGGGAGTGAATGGACGTTTTCTCCCATTAGTACACTGTAAGGGAGCGTTGTTCGCTTATCTTTGCACGAAATACCACTACTCTTGCCCAAAATGTGCACCGTAAAACAACAGATATAAGCGTATAGGCCTAATATAGGCTTAACTAATGTAAAAGTCTGCGTAATGACGATATGGTGATCTCATATAGCTGCTTTCACTTTGGACCAAAATACTATAGGCCTGCTGCATCGGATGGTCATTGCCATAATAGGCTACTCAGGCTAAAATTGAGTGCACTAACAGCGAATATAGGGCCAAGGCGACAGCTGGATCATTCATGCATGCAGTTATATATGGCTAGCACACGGATAAGTTCACATTCTTATTAGACATCAACAATGTCCCATAGCTTTATTATCCAACCAGCCATCTGTGCATTCTACATGTGTTCATAACTCAAGCATTAAGGCACAAAAATCCAAGACTGATGTAAATGTTTTCCATGGCACAGTAGGTGCTACACCATCTTTCGGCTTTAAAATGTCTAATGTCAGGGTTAGGGTTGTGCTGTGCAGTTGGACAGTTTGTAAGCATATCAGTGTGCAGTTAGCTGAATACTGTGTCGGCACAAGGTCATACGCATAGCTTCATCTAAGGTTACCCAAATGATTTTTGCTGTTTTAAAGGACTGATATCATCACATCATCCTTACATATAGTTTTAAACTGGTAAGTTTTTTTTACATATATGACAGTAAACAACTGGACCAACAGTGCAGGAAGCAGACACATCATCACCCAATCAGCCTCTCTAGGCCTTCACACCATAGCCCATACTCATTTCCCATCGCAATGAGAATAACCAAGACCATTATGTACAGACATTAACTGTAGATTTAAGCCAGATGCATTGAAAACTAGAACATGAGACAAGTATAATGCTGACAAAGTTCAAATATCTTGCTAGCATAGAACAGGCTGTCAACAATCAACACGATAAAGCTGCCTTTCAATTATTGCATAATGCAGCTTTCACTGCCTCAATTTCATGCAAAGACAAATGGTACTGTAATGGTTAAAACATCAAAATTCTGAAACAAAATACTAACAGTCTAATCACCACACCATCGAGATAAAATTGATGAATTGATGAAATAAATTGCCAAACTCAACAGCATAAAAATTTAATAAAAAATAAGTAAACAACTCACTGTTTCTCAGTATGTCCGGTAGCTTTCTCAGCGAAAAGACCTACAATTAACACGAGAGCAGTTTTAGCAATACCAGAGTTGTTAAAATGCCAAAAAAAACGAAAAATAACTGAGTGATTGTGACTTTCGTATTCTGCCTGGGTGCACAATGTGCATGTCTTTTTTTCTTCCCCTTCTTTCTGTCATTCAGCTTCACTGACAAGTGGCTAATACTGTAAAGCAGATTAACCACAAATTCTGTGTAAAAAACAGACAACAATGACCGGTGACATGATTCAGTAAAACATTAACAAATAAAAACTTCTAACTACAAATTTCAAATACAGTAGTTAAATAAACAAATTAAGTAGTAATTTATGTTAGAAAATCTTTCAAGGAAAGCCTTTAATGATAGCAATGTACAACAAACTCAAAGTTTTCAATAAGTGACTGATTCATTTATTATGCTTGGCAGCAGACGCTGGACATATAAACACTGATTACATAAAATTTCACGATAAAATATACGATACACAATACTTAAATAGAAATAAAAGTTACCAGAATCATCACAAATATCTTCAAAAATGTTTACAGGAAAAACTGCACAAATCATATAGAACTAGAAAGCAGTCATAGCCCGCAGGTACCTCCGCCAAGGCAATGTTATTCGCCAGGTGACGTCACCATATTCACTTTTCCAGTGGTTCCCTTATGCCCCTTTTAATGCAATGGTAACGAAAATTTCAAGGTGATCCAGAATCCAGGATTTCAGCCGGATCACCCCCAAAATTTAATCACTGGTAGTTTGTGCCATGCCCGACATACCCTCAAAATTTCAGAAAGATCCATCCATAACTTTTTGAGTTATCTTGCTGACTCACAGACAAACAAACAAACAAACAAACAAACAAAAACCGGCAAAAACATTACCTCCTTGGCGGAGGTAACATTCTTGAATCTTTCTGTGTGTGCAAGAGGGATACTTGGATATTGTGATGGATTTCTAAGTCTAGTCCATCCCCTTTTTTACTCCTCACACGCTACGTTCCTAACGTAGCAAAGAGGAGTATATGACATCAGTGTAATATATTAATATTGATGACTGATCTCTCTTCCTGGAAGAGCCTTCCTGGAAGAACCTCAAACGACCATATCTCTATAACGGTGCCAGATAAATGTACGGTCACAATGGACTACCAATAGGAAGTCACCCACTGCAAGTCGAATGGTCACGTGACCGATGCCATGATGTGACCCCAATACGTCAAGGTTGTGACCCCATTATCTTTGAGGCGCCATATCTCCATAACGGTGCCAGATAGATGCATGCGTTAGTGTAACAAGACAAATGGCAACTTGCGTCATCAACCATTATTGAATTTTTCCCCGAGTTTGTAAAATCGAGTAATATTTTACGAACTTCGAGGAAACAATTTTCAATAACGATCTGGATGAAAGTCACTATTAGTATAATAATAGATGGGTCTTAAATAGGTACCGGGTCTCTAATACAAACCAAAAAAAAACAAAAAAAAGCACTCAGAAGAATACAGGAACAAATAATGCGCGCGAGGAGTCCATTAGATTGGTCACAATCTAATATTTCTTGTTCAGAAATGAGACAATAGATGCACAAATCCAAATGGGATCATTTTATTTAAAATGTATAAGATAAACCTTCACATCTATCTGCCAGAAAAAGAAAACCAACTTCGCAGCGAAACTTGTGCAACTGACCAACCTTTGTCATACGCAGCAGCATGTGAGCGTTTTTCTGTGCACTCAGATCCATACGCAGAGCACGCTCGAGAAATCTCCGACACAACACCGTGTAGAACAGGAAATTGTCCACGATGAAGTGGTTCCTTATCATCACAGAACAAGCAGAAAGTATGTTACAAAACTACCGAGCACTAATAATAATAATAATAATAATAATCTGACTTGTAAAGCGCCAGTATGTGCTAAAAAAGACTTCAGTGGCGCTGGCGGACAGAACTAGTCGCTGAGGTTAAATGT
>Ga0209367_1010019_pt1 | contig 12759 bp, 14 predicted proteins | sample WorMetLIZISLAND2_FD_187412 | JGI IMG/M metagenome (GOLD analysis project Ga0209367, IMG submission 187412) | Marine gutless worms symbiont microbial communities from Max Planck institute for Marine Microbiology, Germany - Olavius geniculatus... ... | reverse complement strand
CACCCCAAAAAAATTTCAGGGGCCAAAAACATGCAAAATTTAGCCCGATTTCGGACGACTTCGAAGTTCGGCGGCGAATATCTCCGAAACGGATGAAGATATTCAAAATCGGATAGTCATTCCGTGTATGGCAATTCCTCCTGCGTTAGGCGAAACAAGTCCGGTGAAGTTTGGTCCAGTGACCTTGGAGATTTAGATGTTGAATCGTACCCCCCTAAAGTGCATTTTTTGGAAGACCATATTTCGGCCCCTAGGGGGTGCTGCACCCCCAAATTTTTACACGCGCTAGAGAATGACCAAGTCTTACTAGCGCACCCTCCACCGGTGACGGGGGCCCCCCTTACAACTTTTTTCAAAGGGGAGTCAAAAATTGGCTTAAAATGCAATAAAGGAGCGCTTGTAACTTTGGAGTTAGGGGGTGTAGCCCGACAAAACTTTGGCACGTGACGCGGCTCTAGGTTGGGGTGTTAACGCAAGTACGAAATTTGGGGGCACCGCCCCCCTTAAAATTTGGGAGGGCAAAAAACGTCCAAAATTCAGTACGTTTTACGACAACTTTCGAGTTTGACTGCGAATATCTCTGGAACCGATAAAGATAGCGACAAAATCTAAACGGCGTTGACGAGAGCGATCCTTTCGGCGTTCAACAAAAAAAATTTTGTGAAATTCGGTCCACTATGGACAAAGTTATAAGCACTCATGTTGACATACCCTAAGTCGGCAATGCGCGTTCGGCGTATACCAATGCATTTGAGTCGGGCCACGTGACTTTCATGCCAGGGAAATTTTACCCCCCCCCCTTAATTTCCACTAGTCGGACTTAGGGCGCCGGGCAGACTCACGTTGGGCTTTGCCCCAAATTTCTAGTTTTTTCTTGCATTTATATTTCACAAGGTAGTGTAGCGACGCAGTTATGGTGTGGTGGAATATTGTTAGGTACACTGAGCGTAGAGGCAATCTACCAGGATCGAGACCAGTTTGCGCAGCTCGTGCGTGAGGTGGCCGCCCCAGACGTCGGTCGTATGGGAATTGAGATTCTCAGCTTTACCATCAAAGACGTCTATGACAGCGTTGAGTACTTGGAGTCGCTGGGCCGAGCTCAGACTGCCAACGTCAAGAGAGATGCCGACATTGGGGTGGCCGAGGCGAACCGTGATGCCGGGATCAGGGTGAGTGGAGGAGTTATTGTGAAGTTATTCTTATCTCCAGAGAGGGGTGGGGAGACTATGCACGCTACACATGTACGCTGTACAGTGGCTCGGTAGTCTAACGGTAACGTGCCGGACTTGTAATCCTGAGGTCACTCAGAGGCGCAGGTTCGACTCTGCAGCAGGATACTGCCGGGTAACGACCTTAGGCAAGTTGTTCACACTCATGTGCCTCTGTCACCAAGCAGTATAATGGCTCCCTTTTTTATCAGAGAGGGAGGAAAGAAAGCTACATTTCTACTTCTGTTTTTTTGTCTGAAACTAACTGCAGTGCTGCGATCAGGGTGAGTGATGTAAAATCACTACATCTCTGTTTAGTTGTTGGTATTTATTGACGGTCAAGCGTTCGTTAAGTTTGTCATTGTCTCTGTTAGGAAGCAGAATGCGAAAAGGCGAGAATGGATACAAAGTACGCAGCGGATACAAAGATTGCCAACTCCAGGCGCCAGTTTGAGATGCAGAAAGCGAACTTTGACATGGAAGTTAATGCGAAGGTTAGAAAATTGCTTCAAATTCGTAATCTACATCTACATTTATACTCACAGTCAAACAGAACAGAAATTCATATTTCATGCATTCAGGCAGGCAATGAATATGTGATGATATCATTAGGGTTAGAATGATACTACCATTGGTTTATTGAGTATTGCCCAATACTTGCTAGTACTGTGTTGTATTGTGGCTCGGTAGTCTAACGGTAACGTGCCGGACTTGTAATCCTGAGGTCACTCGGGGGTACAGGTTCGACTCTGCACCAAGATACTGCCGGGTAACGACCTTAGGCAAGTTGTTCACACACATGTGCCTCTGTCACCAAGCAGTATAATTCGGTACCGGCACACCGCACGTTACACTGGCCCCGTATCCGTGGTCTCGCAGTGTAAAAACTGGTGTCTGGCTGAGGGCCTTAGGAAATGGAGATCAGCGCCACCCTATGGGCCATAAGGCTCAGGAAGGATTTTACGTTTACGTTACGTTACGTGTTGTATTGTGTACTGGGCAATACTTTTTTGGGCTGTGGTATTCAATACCAATAATGCCCAATGAGTTCTTAGTGCCCACTGGCCGCCGTTACCTGCCACCGACTGCTGTCAGTGCTGGACTTGTCACTAGATAAGCAACCACGATTACAGGAGAACGGGGACGTCCATTTGGGTGGGGCACTATGCACGCTATACGTGTACATTGTACAGTGGTCAGCATGCAGTAAGCGACTGTTAAATTGTCCCCTCTTCTCGTGACGCCGTCGCTCGCACATGCACAAGTTACTGGAAAACGGGCATACTATTACGTGTCACACTAGTTCAGAAGTGGGAACTTAGAAGTGAAGGGCTACTGTTGTTATCAACGTCAGCGATCTCTGTTCACTGCGGCATTCGTGGTACAGCATGTATTAAGTCATGGCACGGCCACAGGCTGAGAGGCAATGAACAGAGAGTGAAAGGACAATGCCCCTTAAATGGTGGGCTGAGTGCAGGTGCTGGCAAAGCAGACCAAGCAGATCTTAATGCTTAGTTAACACCATTGGGCTAGCACGGTTAGCACAACACACTTCACTTCTCATGAAGGACATGTGGCAGGAAGCCAATGTCGATATTGGCATTGGGTATTGGTATCGGCTCGACCCAATAATATTGGGTATTGGGTAGCTTTTTTGGTATCATTTCAACTCTATGACCATGTGAGCTTAGCAAATCTCTAGTCTACACTCAGGTCGGGTCAGGTCAGGTAGTCGCGTAGTCGTGAGACCATGGCGTCGCTCTTTCGCCGTGACCACGCCTGATAGCCAGCTTCCATTGATCAGCAAGTGGGCGGTTGTTGTCTCTTCGTAGTTGGTCTATCCACCTGCCACGTGGACGACCGGGACAACGTTTCCACGTAGGGTCAGGGAGGCATCCCTGAGACAATCTGACACAACTGTAGAGTGCCTTGTGGGCTGGAACTTCGTCGCCAAGCCTCGCTAGATGTCCGAAGATGGCTGAGCGATGGCAACAGATGGTGGTCGATGGAGGAGGGAGACTGGTGCGAGTGGCAATCTCTTTGTTCCGTACGAATTGATGCCATGATATGCCTACTCAGCAGAGTAGAATAGTATCAGAATCTTGATTCTGTGCTAAAAATTAGAGCTAGTAACGATTAATAAGCGAGCATTATATACTGCATGCAAGACTGGGCCAAAAACGCACTGGATAATTGCATGTCTTAATTTGTTACCAGTTGTAATATTGGCATTTCATTTCGGAGTACTTGATGGACAGTTGTACTCTCACAGCAGAAGTCACTGGCCGTCAACATCTGCGTTCTGCCACTCAGTGGAAGTTGGTCGTACCGCGCTATCGATTGAACAGTTTCGGTCGTCGGCGCTTTTCTGTGGTGGGCCTGTTGACCTGGAATTCGCTGCCAGACAGTCTTCGTGACCCAGAACTGAGTCTCGATACTTTCAAACGTCAGCTGAAGATGTACATTTTTGCGAAATATTGATGGCAAAATGTATTAAGCGCATTAGAGATCTTTTTGAGTATGCGCCATATAAATTACACTTTACTTACTTAGGCCCTACTTACTTACTTGCTTGTATAGAAAGCCGAGGCGGAGTTGGCGTATGAGCTACAAGGAGCGAAGGAGAAGCAGAAGATTCGTAGCGAGGAGATGGAGATTGAGGTCGTCGAGAGACGGAAGCAGATTGAAGTCGAGGAGAAAGAGATCGCTAGGAAGGAGAAAGAACTGATTGCTGTGGTTCGTCGTCCGGCCGAGGCCGAGGCTTACCGCATGGAGCTTATTGCTGAAGGAAACAGGTACGTGTAAGACAGACGGCTTGGCAGCATTCCACTACAGATGGGTGGTTGGTGGTGGGTAAAAGGTAAAAAGGTTGTCAATGTGTGTAGCGCATCGTCGCGAGCATGCGCACGCCTCTAATGCGCTTTCGTCACTAACTAGAGCCGCCCGCCGCACGGCCACCGTGTCCAGCTAGCAGACACAGGCTGGCGCAGCAGCCGGCTAGGCAACCACAGTCAGCTGTACCAAGGTCACCACCTTCCGTAACCCACGTAAATGAGTTACTACTCATTTTACCGTCCCACGGAGGGTAGAAGGCTGAGTCGACCTAGTGCAAGTTAATTGGGGGGAGGGGGATGAGATAGCTAATCTAGAGGGTGCTAATGTTGGAGTGGTGTCTATGTCACGGAAAAGTAGCCAGAATTTTTGGCTGTGTGGTTTGACTTTGGTGAATACTTCTCAACATTTTTGGGTTGAGGAGAACCCATTAATCCACCTCCTCTGCAGTAGGTACGGTATGTTACGTTGAGTTCAGGAATGGTGTTCTTGACAACTGTCCTCAAAACTCAACTTTAAGGACTAAAAAATTATGGCCTTGGCCTTGGCCTCGAAGATCACTGGTCCTGGCTTTGAAAATGCTGGCCTCAAGCCTGTCCCTGGTGGAATTACAAAATTGTCAGTGTAGGAAATCAACTCAACTCAGGTTCAATAAAAACGATAGTCGATGGCTAAGAAATATACAAACATAAAAGTAGCAACTACATAGAGCATACAAAATATGAAATAGTCTACACTCAGCACTCCTTTAAGTCCGGTTCACATCCATATATATATTTCTAGATACACCAAAACAAAGCACACACTGTTATATATGTTTATATTTTTAAGTTATTGGTATTTAGCCAGGGCAAAGTGGATAAAAGACCGATATTTGTTAGTTCTCCTCCGTGGTATGGGATGAGCAGTATGTCGTCGGAGTCGAGAAATAGTATCTGAGTCTCGTCGTTGGGGAAGAAGGTCGTATAAACAACTGTCAGCATTTGTAACTGTGCGAAAAAATTTTTGACTGTGAGTGTGTGTTGACAGAACACAGACAGTGGAAGCAGCTCGTGCGGATGCTGAGAAAATTCGTCTGCTCGGTGGGGCTGAAGCTTCGGCCATTGAGGCCGTTGGCAAGGCCGAGGCCGAGCGCATGAGGCTGAAGGCGTCAGCCTACAAGCAGTACGGTGAAGCTGCCATGCTGAGTCTCGTTCTGGAGTCACTGCCTAAGGTAATCATACGCTGATAAATGCTCAATATCTAATTTTCATCAGTGTTCATTGTGGAAGCTTGCGGAAATCATTGCATTATAGTCTTTTTAAATATTTTATTGCCGTACATAATTTGCGGCATGCTAAATCTGCATTGCAAATTGTTATGCGATACTGTTTGATGATGATGATGATGAAGGACGAATTAACTTTAGCGTGGCGTTAAGTCCTAAGACTACAAGGACACGTAACAATAAGCTTAAACAATGAAGTCACGTAATAGTAGTCAGTGCAATGAGACGATGTTAGTCATGTTTATTGGCATTTGGCAACGCTGTTCAGTTGGGCGTGTCTTATCCAGATTGCAGCTGAAGTATCGGCGCCGCTGTCAAAGACGGAGGAAATTGTTCTGTTGGGAGATGATCGTGCCACGTCGGAAGTGAGTCGTTTGCTTGCATCCGTGCCACCATCGGTCCAGGCTCTCACTGGCGTCGATGTCACTAAGGTCTGTCGGAAACTTGCTATGTCGCCGTACTTTTACTTTTCAACATAATCTTGTTTTATATTAGTTTAGCAGCCTTGATCTGACCAAGTTTATAATTGTTTTTATGCTTCATCAGTTATAGCGCTGAATCGTCTGTCTTGTGCTTATCTGCTGTTAAGAAACCACTCGCTTCGCTGCTCAACTTTGTGGTTGTTAGTTGCCTTCGGATGAAAATGGAGGTTACGTGACAGATGCCAAGAAATCTATACAGAAGGGATGGCAAATTTCGTGCCACTTTTGACAATGGCATGGAAAAGCATCTATTCGTGCTGCTTTTGATGATTTGATGCAGTGGCATGACTACTGATCCCGCAGACCCCGCAATGCGGGGGAGGGAAGATGGGGGCATGGGTCTAGGGTCTCAAAGCAAAAGCCTGATATTTGATGTCACCAGATGCAATTTTGGGGGTGTCAGATGCTCTGAAATACGTTTTCCGCTGGAGCTGTGCCTGGATCTCGCTGGGGGAGCTCATAGCGCTCTCCCAGACCTCCAAACTGCATTGAGAGCATAACTGTAAGATAAGGGAATGTAGGTGTTGTGATCAATATGAAGCACTGATTTGCACATTTTGCATGTTTCTTCCTCAAATTGCACACGTTTGTAGCTGTATTTTCTAACATTTTCCAGGGATGATGCTCTAGACTCTATAACTTGGCATTAACAAGTTCCCTTTTCTAGTGTTGTTACCACTGTTCCCACTGGCCAAAGTCGGTCGATTTCGGTTTGGTTTGGGGAAAACCGAAACCGCGGTTTTGGTCAGTTTCGAGTTCGATTTTCCGCCAGTGCTGTGAATTCTAGACGTTGCAGCTGAAAACCAATTTAATCTCCCGAAAACAAACTAACAGCACACTATTACCTTTACGTTTGGAAAACAAAGAAAAATTTTGAAAGATGGGAGTTTAAACACGTGTGATTAGTGAAAAATGATAAATATAATTTATAATCTACGCTGTCAACAACCGGAAGTACAACATCGATTAAAGGGCCAAATAAAATTCGTGACAGCCACAGATAAACATCGACCTAAATGAATCCGGCCCAAAGTAAGTAAGTAAGTAAATACGTATTATAATTTATGTTAAACTATATTAACCTCGAATGCGTTAGGTGTTCTAGTGAAGAAGTATTTCACCATTAATTATACATTAATTCTGAAGTTTGATTCTGTGATTTGGATCGAATTGGCGCTTATCTAACGACGCTCTTGACATCTGCTGTATGCTGTCGCTTGATTGATCACGACGTCGGTTGATGCCAGTGAATGTTGTACCGCAGCCCCCGCCATGCACCATACTCAACTGTTATGCTGACGGCAGGAATCAGGGAATCACGGTAGAGGCACCTGGATAGATGTGTCGTCACGTCGGTAGCGAAGTTGAATTGCATCAAATAAAATTATTTGTGCCAACGTCATTTGTTTGACTCAGTTATACTTGTGTCTGCATCTAGGGCCTACATTCCCACAAATCTAGGGGCCTATTCAGTACTCAGTATTACTGCCGCACGGAGAGTAGCCTAAGGGCATAGGCCTAGATCCTGAGCTGGCTGTAACGGCAAGATGTGAGTCGTATCGCCAACTAAGATGCTTCACCCCGTGGACGTCGTATTTTTAGTCCAATTCCATCTGTTTTCACCGTCGTGCACAATTTTATAATGCGCAAAATATCCAAGGTAGTAGACGTTTATCGTGTAGGCTTACACAGGCCGGTAGACCATGGACAGATACAGAGGAAAAGACGGGGAGGGGAGAGAGGGTGACACGTGCAAAACGTGAGCATGCGGTCGGCCGGTCAGCAAGGAGAGACGCAGGACAATGACCGTATTGAAGACATTGTTTGTGGAGATTACTGCTGCCCTCAAGCATGTTATAGTTTATTGGTACGCTGAGCACAGGAGGCAAGTTCGTATAAAGATAGACTAAATACAGTTTGAATCTATTTAGCAAACACCGATTCTCTCGAGTTCTCTGGCAGTCACCGATGGCCGTCTGCCTTCCTAGTAGCCACAGTCCTCCATTCATTCAAGCCTCACCCTCCCCCCTCACACACAGGGTATAGCGTCGCCGGCAATCACAGCTGATAACACCTGCAGCGTGAGAGGAGCCGTCGAAAAGAGTCACCCGAAAAGAGTCACCGATCGCTGCGGCCGCTCGTCACTGCAGCGTACTATTAGGCCTAATGTTCCCGGCACCAGACATTAGAGCTGCGCCGTTTACCAAGAAACGGAAACTATCAGTAGAGAGTCTAAAACCGCAGTTTCGATGCCAATCTCGATAACCGTAACAACACTACCCTTTTTCACAGCCCTCCTTCTTGGCGTGCATCAACTGTCCAGCTTTTTTCACATGCCTATAGAGCATCATTTGTGATATAGAATCACACAGTGCCACTCGAGACAGATGAGCACATTCTTTCTCAACACCAGTCACATAGGCAATATAGGCAATACTCAATGAACTTAACGTTGGTGGTTTGGTATACCCTAAGGTAATTTACCCATCTGCAGACAGTCACCCATTCTGGCAGTAACCACTTGATAGCGAGCCAATCTGGTGTTGAACCCACAATCTGTTGATCATAAGTTCTGCATCCTAACAGTTACGTCACCGAGCCACTGGTCGTAACTATTTGTTGCAAAATTGTTTTTGGCATGAGAAGGGGGAATTTCAACAACTCGCAGTTCCGACTTTTTTATCTTCTGTTTCCAGAAGTTGAAACCAAGAAACATGTCATGGAGACAGATCACCCCACCTGTGGAATTTGAATACTCTTGGTAATGATGGTGCTTTGGCAGGTGATCGGGGTGCGGTGTATTTGCAGGTGATTGGTCGCGTAGCTGGAGCATCTGTCTGATTGGTCAACATGCACTGGAGCCATCAGTTATGGTGATGAAGATGAGGATACATTTTTACTTACAGTTATTACTACGCAGAAATTTTTATACGCAGAAATTTTTATATGTCGACCGGCTGGTGGGCATTGCGTCCTCTGTTGTGTTCGAGTGTGTGTGTGCTGTAATACTATGAACTGTTTCCAAATTATGTACATACATAAAGCTTCTCTGTCGTCAATCGTGCCATGCTTGCTGCATTTCTGCTAATTTCTCTTCACTTTCTTCATGTTGTCTGTCACTGTCTGCTGCCTCCTATACTCTCATGCCATCGGTATAATTCTTTGTTGATTAAGTTTGATAAAGCTGATGTTAGATGCAACATTAACAGTTAACAGTTCGCCGTCAGCATTCAAGAGTTAATGGCAACTTCTGTCACAGAGTTGCTTTTTATTAATAGTAGCGGTTCGTGAAGTGGATTTAGCTGGCACTGTATGAAGAGCAAGACTACGGCCAACAGTCATGAAGGAGAAGTGATTCTGTAATTAACTCAACTGGAAATGCTGTCGGACAAGACAGATTTCTATAATGACAGCTGTTAATTCCAAACTGATCATGGAATCGGTGGTGACAGACATGAGTTTAAGTATTAATCATATATGACTGTCTGTTTGTGTTGACAGCTTTATATCTTTGTGTTTTTACCACATTTGACAGCCATGCCAGTTGGATTTGGTAACGGCTGTTAGTTATGTCAGCCTGTTATTTCGAAATCGGTTAAATAATGTTCTGTTGTTAAATGACTATGATTTTACGTAGTTCTTATTAGTGGCTGCGTGGTCAATTGATGAGACGTTAGTTTGTGTGCTCGGTTTGCTCGTGTGATGCTTGACACATTGTTGTTGTTGTATACTTCGAGTGCATTGCGTGCAAGTGGTCACTGGTTAGTTATCGTGGTCTAGATTGTTGCCTTTCAGACTTGTGCATGGACTGGAGTTATTTGGCCCATCAGTTTTGTGAAAAAAAATTTTGCTTGACAAACCAATGAAGAGCAATCGTTTGCATTGCATATATATGACTGAACAGTGAACGTGTTGCCGCAAAATGCATTTGTGGTCAGGGCTGCGCTCTGGACTCCACTGCAGCACTTTTTGAAATCTTCAGGTGGATTTTGGAGGAGGGAAGGAAGTTGGCAAGTTGGAGGGGGCAGAGGATGGGAAGGTCAAACCCTCTAAGTAAAAATTCTTGCTGTGGCTTTGTTCACTGATGACCGTTATTTTATGGAATGAACTAGTATCATACACAAATGATTAAATAACTAAATGCTGAAAAGCGCACTTTAAAGCACACTTTAACTGAATAAAAGTGCACTTTTTTCAGCAAAACTTGATAATTTGAAAATTCTGATTTTCGAGTTTAGCCGTTGATCAATTCTGCCCTGTCCATCTATTTTTGCCCTACGTCCGTTCCTCAGCCTTGGCCCATGTACTTTCCAGTCCATGCGCTAGTCTGTTGCCTTTATGATTGCATCATGTTTTCAACTGGCAGTGTGATGCTTCAGCTATCTATCCAGTCCATTGGTGTTAAAATCGTCATTGTGTAGTCCCCGCTGTCTATTGGCATTCTATTTCAAGCCAGACTGTCTCATTTTTTTCTGTTTCATAGCCGTTGGTGTTGACTGGTTTTATTCATTGATACTCCAGATTCTTATTTGTGTTAATCTGTAATTCTGCAATGTGTTTATCATTATCAGTTCCACCACTATTGCTGCTACTACTAACTATAATGCTGCTATTATGTTTGTTAGTAGATGCTTGCCGTCAGTTAAGATAAGTGTTGTATATGTATGTGTATGTTACACCCCAGTCTGGAGTGTATTAATTGAATGTATGATAGACAAACTTTTACACCACAGTCGCTCCTGTACTGCCTGTCTCTAGCACTCTGCCTGCAGTGGTTAATGGCTTGATAACTCAATGGGTGCACTCAAGCGTGTTCAAATGAATGACAGTTTAGGCTTGCACCGCCGATTGTTGGCTGGCTTTGAATGTCTGTTACGCCACCGTCAGGATTGTATAAGTTCGGTACTCACTTATACCACTCCAGGCCATGGCTTGGCATACTTATTTTGTGCCGTTGGCATCGGTCATGTATCCTACTCTGTGGTTTATTTTCATGAGGCTGAATGCATCCGCAGATTTTTGACTGCGTGGACTCACGGGTTGAAAAGAACGAAGTTATACAAAAGTTATATAAGCTACATAAAGTCGCGGCGCCGCAAAACAAGTTTTTGTTGTTGTTATTGTTGTTCATTAATTAATTTAGAATTTAAAACATAATAAATCAAATTTGTATTAATGTGCCGCACATCTGATGCTATCCTTAGCTTTAATGACATTCTGTAGTTTTAGGATCGTTCTCTGATTGTAGTGTAAGTACGGAGAGCATGTCTGTGGCTTCAGGTGACAGTGTGATGTAAATCAAATATTTTACATTTTGTGACATTTGCATCTCGGCTGCAAGTCACAAATTGCAACATCTGAAGCATGCTAAGTTTAGTGTGATTTGAATCGGTTTTTACGTTAATGGTATTTCCTTTGAGATATTCTCTTTGGCGGTCGTTTTGCCCGTACGTAAGACATTAGTTGCACATTTTGATCTATCTGTAGCAGACTGTAGTTTGTAATTGGTTGATATTTCCGGCACTGTGAAGCGTGACAACAACACTTGTTTTTCTTTTTAATAATAATGCAGCATTTTATTGTCGGCTTTTTTTGTGTCAGTGACAAATTCTTACTTACCGTACCTCAGGTGGCGCTAGCATTTTCATCAAAAGCTTTCAACGTTAGTGCTCCTTTTGTGTGGAACAATTTGTTGTATAACTGTAGATCCACTCTAACTTTTCAGCACTTTTAAACGTGGCTTAAAACTGAACTGTTTGATGTCACCTGTCATAGTAAATACGAACACTCTGTCTATGTAGACTTTGCCATTATGCACCTCTGATGGAGCACCTCGTATGGAGCTGCATAAATGTGTTTCGACCGATTGAGTTCTAACGTCTGGCGCTATCCAAAGCTTGCATATGATCCATTATACGCATGCATATGTAATTAACATAATGGAAGATTATTCGAACTACCATTATGTTAATTACATATACACGTGTATAATGGAGTTCTTACAATTTTAGGTTTAGCTTGTTCTTTTTGTGTTTTGTGTAGTTTCTGTAAAGGTTAAACTTTCTGTTCCATTATTATGTGTTTGTGTGCATTGGCCTGGAAAGGCTGTCCCCGAAATGACCTGTACTGTGTCGGGTGGGACGTTAAACCCTACTCACCCCCCCTTGCATATGATATAATGTAACTGTCTTTCTCTGGCTTGTTTGTCTGCTGCCTTTATGTGCTGTGCACAGGTTAGAGATGATTGACTTGTTCTCTGCCTGGCTGCCTGATATTTCTATCGATGTGATTTTTTTTCCCAGAAAAGATCTTGGCATAATTCCAAGAGGTCATCCTATGTGCAATATCAATTACTGGTATGGTGGCATTTCAATAAGTGTGTGGTTATGTCATGGATGTGATGCGAAAATAGCTGGGGAGAATTCTAACACGAAATTATATTTCGTGGTTTGAACACTGTGATGATGGTGTTTTGTAAATGGTGCAAAGTAGAGATGACTATTAATCACACTAATAGGTCACTTCTTACGTGATGTACAGCGTGTGGCCAAAACTGTGTCACAATGGTGGCGGCGCAAACGCTCGATTCGTTTTTTGCCAGTTAAATTCAAACATCGTAAACAGCAATATTTCAACAAAAGCACTTACCTGACATTTCTGAATTTTGTTATAAATCTTTTCTGCGCAATAACAGAACAAATTCGTCGCGGAATGAATGCGTAGAGCTGACGAATAGAGGTTTAATGAACTTTGCTTCAGGTTGTTAGAGCAGACTTGATAGGGTCCTGTCGAGAGTTAATAGCTGACAATTTCTTCTGCACATGAGATTTTGTGACTTTCCACATATTTTTGATAATATTTTTGTCCAGTGATTGTGCTGACCACGTAAAACCAGAAATGTGATTTTCTATTTTCCACAGATGAGTAAATACTGAGAGATGTACAGGGGCTATCATCCTGCTAAAAGAAG
>Ga0209367_1010018_pt1 | contig 12760 bp, 6 predicted proteins | sample WorMetLIZISLAND2_FD_187412 | JGI IMG/M metagenome (GOLD analysis project Ga0209367, IMG submission 187412) | Marine gutless worms symbiont microbial communities from Max Planck institute for Marine Microbiology, Germany - Olavius geniculatus... ... | reverse complement strand
GGCCCGCAGTCAGTTTCCTGCGCTGCGCGTTGTGCGTGCTAGTGCGCTGTCCTGCTAAAAGATGAATCCGGTGGGCAGCCGGCGATTGCTTGAAAAGAACGACAATTTAGTGATAATTTATAAACAAAATAAATTACTCTTTGTCAAAGCGTCACTGTGACATCATCGGCAGTAACGTGGTAACCGGTTTTTAAAAATTAAATAGCATTTTTAACTTAAACATTTTTAATGCTGAAAAATCGGTAGGCGGTCATGTTCAGAAGTCTATAATTTCGTCTTTTTTTAACAGAATCATATTTCACTTAGCAGTTAGATGTAGAACGTTTTTGTAAATGAACCTGTAAAATTCCATGTTAAAATTCCGAGCGGTTGCCGAGAAAACGGCAAAAAAACTTTAAGGGGCTACTTTTTTGCCGCACCCTGTAGGCCTACATGTCGTAAAATTGACAGCCTATAGGAACTTACCAAGTATACGTCTTATCCAACGGATCGATCGATAGGCCCCATGCCTTACAATCGGCGACTTCCTATAGGCCTATACCAGGACCGGTACGTACGGTTTAGCCACAATATATGTAATTTGTAGCAAAGTTACAGTATAAAAAACTGAAAATACCGATGGATCGAGTACCCGAGAACGGCCGCCGTCAGTCCTTATTTTAAAGGGTCTAGCCTGGCGCCATGCCGTACACCATGCAGATAAGCCTATATACCGGTCAAAGCGACTTAGCGACACGCCTTAACCTCAGCCATAAAACGTGCAAACCTATTATAGACTATGGTGGCTTACGTTTTCTGTAGGCTACCACTTTACGCATTCCGACAGTACAGCTATTCTATAGGCCTATATAGGCCTTAGATGCGTCGTCCCGCCCAGTAGGAAGCAATCATAATCGCCTATACGCGGTGGTGGTCAGTCGATGCAAGTGAGAGGTTGAAGGTCGCGTGTCGCGAACGTTCACTTCGAGGGCACCACGGCCGCACGTTTTGGCCAGTGGTCACTGCGGTCAGCGGTCATTCAGGAAACGGGCGCCGATTGCTGGCAGCTCTGTGGCAGGCCGCGACAATCACTGCTATTCATTGAATGACTGAAAGGTACGATTACGCACTCGCGGAATTCGCACACTGACAGTCCGTTGTAGACCGTTTACACACGGACAGGTGCACGCACGCACGCACGCGCCGTGAACTTTACCATTCAGTGCTTCTTCCAGGGATTGGCCGGGTCAGTGCATGAGCTGTCGAAGGTCACGACAGCTCGACGGAGCGATTAGCGCTGAATTTTCTGACACATCCGGAATATGAACGAACGAACGAAAAAAACTCCGTGCAATATTTAACCGCCATGAAGCGACTCGCGCGACATGTAACCCGAGACCTATTAGGCTACAGTTGTGGCTGTGCACTGTCCAACTCCAACGCACCTGTTGTGTCGGGCCCTGCAGCTCCAGAAAACTGCGCCAAAATCGGTTCACTTTTTGGCTGACCCAGACCGGCCAGACGACAGACAGACAGACAGACAGCCTGCAGAAATTAGGGCCTAAGAGGAGAAACAAAAAGATGTAGGCTCCTAATTTTTCGACAAAGGAGTTACGGTACCCGTGGAAGTGCTCATAATGTTAATTTTGGCTCGTAATTTTTTTATCGAAATGACTTTTCAGTAGAAAAATATTGTAGGCCTATTTTTGGACGAAATTTTTTTCGACAAAAAGATACTTTTCGGACTAGCTGAAATTCGGTGGCACGTGCCCTTTTCACAACGCCACCGCAATGAGAAACCTACCGTCTTCTCATAGGCCTACTAGGTCTATATCGAACGCTACAATCAGGCCCGTCGAGAGGGTGGGGTAGGGGGTAAGCTACCCCGGGCCCCGCGAGGTTTGGGGGCCCCGCCGCCGCCCAGAAATATAAACTGCACCCTAATGCACCATTTTGAAAAGAAAAATTCAAAAAATTTTGTCCTCAGAGGGGCCCCATGAAAATGTTCGAGGGCCCTACAAGAATGTTTCCCCGGGCCCCGCTGTGGCTCTCGACGGGCCCGGCTACAATCAACGCTAAGAAAGACTATCCTACAATACGGTATTCGGCGCACGTAGGCAATTGTCTGCAAGTAGCAACTTGGCATTCAATATTGCGGCCAAACCGCTGCAGACATAGTTATTGACAGTTATAGAAACTGGTCATCTCCCTATCCAACTGTAAGGGGCCTACCATCGTCAACCCCTTACGACGTAGGGTTTAGCCAGAATAAGACATGCGCTACACTAGACGACGACGACGACGACGACAGACACACAGACTCGACCTAACGTTCGGCCAAATCACTTTTAATCAACGTAAAAAATAATATATAATAGGCTAGTTCTATTTGACATTGACCAACGTGATTTCTAAACAGAATCAAGCACCACCACTGGAGAATGCCAATGCTTGCTGCCACCTGGCGAATCAGTTTAAAGCGTCGCAACAGACGCAAAGGCCACATCTATCATTGCTTTGTGGTTTTTGCGTCAGCTGCGTTCGTTGTGTACTTCTCTTGTGTTTATTACGTACGATGTGTGCGTTGCGTTGGTGGAAATCACGCTTTACACGAGTTTTGCGTGCCGTTTCATTTTCTACAATACGTTGCTTCCGGTTCCGTCTGACAGTCTGTGTTTACAAAAATGGCGTGTGTGCGAAAATTTGGAAATAGTTGGAAATGTTGGATGAATGGCGTTCGGCTGTTTAGCAGCGTTGGATTGAAAGCTTCTACGTGTAATCTTGTGAAAAATCAAGAGTCTAAATGGCACGCGACGCCGAAGAGACTGTATTCCGCATTTACTTTTGCACACCCGGTTAGTTCCATAATTATGACCTTTACCTTCAGAACAAATTTTACCAAAAAGGGTGTGACGAAAAAGAGTATCATATAAGTGCAATAGGCCAATGCTGCATTTAGGGCAGCTCTGCTTCTGCGTGCATTAGCTGCTGCGGCACCACCCCAGAACCCGTAGGTGGAGCTCAAGTGTTCCGGGGGGGACTCCCTAGCGTATTTGAAGAGGCCAATTCATTGCAGAGGAAAAAGAGGAGGAAGTGGGCCATAGTGTAGGTCGAGGGAGGAAAGGGTAAAAGCGGTGGAGGGGCGGTGTGAAAGGAAAAGAAAGCCATCAAGTTCCCTGTCAAAAACGTTGATGTTATTTTCCATCTGCGTGGACAGATAAGTTAGCCAACCTGACGTTATTTTCCGTCCGCCATGGTCAGACAGAAAGTAAAACTGCATGAAGACTATTTTCCGTCCATGTATATAAAAACAGACACGTTCATACACCCTGTGGGCTCATATCTATGAAGCTAATGGCACAGTAATTTGTCGGACATTAGCAGATATTATGTACATTATTAATTATAAAGAATTACTTCATTTAGTGAACGTCAAAGCATTTGCATGCATTCAAAATGCACTTTATCTGCCAGGAAATTGATAAGGATGGAACATAGTATCAAATTTGCTGTTATTCATTTACATCGACATGTATGCATGCAGTTCCATCCATGGCAAATCGAAAATAGCATCAGGTTTGCTTACATTTCCATCCATAGAAATGGAAAATAACACCGAGCTGTCAAAAAAGGTAAAAAAATAGACATCGACAAACTTCTGAGTGAAGTTTAGCAATATATTTTCATTTTGATTGGTGAGGTCCGGAGTCTGGACTGATGATAAACTTTTTCAACAACTAGTGTTTGGAATGACAACATAATTTGACATCAGTACTCAGTCCGAGCTTGTACTGAAGATAAAATCTGGTGTCACTTCGAGCCCGAACTGATAATAATGTGTACCTTGTAATGTTTAGTGCTGTGTGCTTTGTACTGGCAGCTGGATTCTGGTACAGCAGCTAACAAGCGGTTCTACAGTCATGTGCCACTGACACTGGAGATGCTGAGGGAGCGTGTTATGCTCGTTCTGAGACTCTATGACAAAGTTGATCCAGAGAAGGTCTAATTAGACTTTTGCTTATTTCTTTTGATGCTTGCAATGTAACCGGTGGTCTAGAAAATAATACAAAGTTATGTAACTTGTTTGTTTCGTGCGATTTATTAGTCCGCCCGGAAGCGATAGCTTGCGGAGCGGACTTAAGTTTTAGCCCAGATGTTTTTTTTCCGACCGCGAGATCTCCGAGATGCGTGGGCTGATCGGCGTGAAATTTTGCACGATGGTCAGTACTAGGCCGAATTTTATAATGCCGGTCCAAAAAAATTTCGGGGGCGAAAAACATGCAAAATTTGGCCCGATTTCGGACGACTTTGAAGTTCGGCGGCGAATATCTCGGAAACGGATGAAGATATTCAAAATCGGATTTTTATTCCGTCTATCGCGATTCCTCCTGCGTTAGGCTAAACAAGTCGGTGAAGTTTGGTTCAGTGACCTTGGAGATCTCGATGTTGAATCGTACCCATCTAAAGCGCATATTTCGGAAGAACATATTTCGGCCTCTAGGGGGTGCTGCGCCCCCAAATTTTTACACGTGCTAGAGAATCACCAAGTCTTACCAGCGCACCCCCCACCGGGGATGGGGGCCCCCTTACAACTTTTTTGAAAGGGGGGTCAAAAATTGGCTTAAAATGTAATAAATTAGCGCTTATAACTTCGGAGTTAGAGGGTGTAGCCCGACGAAACTTTGGCACTTGATGTGTCTCTATGTTGGAGTGTTAACGCAAGTACAAATTTTTGGGGCACCGCCCCCCTTAAAATTTGGGAGGGCAAAAAACGTTCAAAAATCGGTGCAATTTCCGACAACTTTTGAGTTTGAGCGCAAATATCTCTGGAATCGATGAAGATAACGACATAATCTAAACGGCGTTGACAAGAGCGATCCTTTCGGCATTGAACAAAAAAATTTTGTGAAATTCCGTCCACTACGAACCAAATTATAAGCGCTAATGTTGACCTACCCTAAGTCGACAAAGCGCGTTTGGCATATGCCAATGCATTTGAGTTCGGGCCATGTGACTTTGATGCCGGGGAAATTCTTCCCCTCCTCTTTACCCCCGCCCCCTCTAATTTCCCCCAATTGGACTTAGGGCGCCGGGCGGACTCACGTTGGGCTTTGCCCCAAATTTCTAGTTATTATTATTATTGTGGTTATTGTCTTATACATAAGGTATAAAAGCAGACATTAATATTGGAACATAATTTTATTTCTAGACAAATATTTTTGTTAATCGTGATGTATCGGTGAAAAATGTCTTGTGACAACTATCTTTTTGTGAATGCGGCCAACCTTTGGCAAGTCTTTAACCAACAGCCAAATTTGTTTAAATGTTTTGAATTAGTGTACTTTTAGCTACATTTGCCAAAAAATTTATTTGAATTCTTTGTTATTTGTGTGAAAGAAAGAAAAAGGGTAGCTTTTTATTTGATCATAGTTTATTATGTTTAATGTTTATTCCGATATTCTGAAGTGTGTACTGTCCTTGCATGTTTTATTGTATGCAGCTGACACTGGAGTCACATTTCACAAATGATCTTGGTCTTGACAGTCTTGATCATGTTGAAATTATCCTCGCTATGGAAGATGAATTCGGTATTTGACTTGGTTCTCTTCATCTCTGGTGCATCGTTTAAAGGTCCATGGACACCAAAATTAACATACATATTTTATCCATTTTCCTAAAACAGCATAATTGTCTGATAATTTTGATTGTAATATCATTGGCCAGCGTTTTGTCAACACGAAGAAACTTACATTTGAAATCGACGATCTGCGAAAAGGCTGTAGTAAACGAACCGCCATGTTGACAGGCTGATGACCTCACCGGGGGAACATGTCATCAATGTAAAATACGCATAAAAACATAAGCATTATAAAATCATATTTTCTACCTATGTACTGTTGCAGTTGTCATGTGACACAGTATTTTTTTGTCATTAAAAATATTTAAATTAATTGGTAAACATTGACTGTGTTCCCTCGGTGACGTCACTTCCAGTCACTGACCTAGATAAATTTGTTGCATGATGTAATGTAATGCCACATTTTGTTACAATTTGTGCATTATTTTCATATATTTATAAAGCTTAAATCAACATATTGTATACTCAAGGTGAAATGTCTATTTCAGATCTACATAAATTTCACAAGTGAGTTTGACCGTGGCCATGGACCTTTAACAGCAAGAACTGATGCAAGATTGGTTCTGTTTGTTTGTGTAATGCTTTCAGCTTTAGTTTAGGGCTGCAACCAGTTCAAGTTTTTTAGTTGAATAATTTTCAAAAAGTACTGGTAATCACAATTAATGGATTAATTTTGATCATACATTAATTTTGATCATACTTTATAGTCAAGAAAAAACTGCAGAATTCAACTACTGGCTGTTGTTATAATGATTATTTGCAAAGTAAAAGAAAATTGAAAAAGTGATGATGATGCAGTAGCCAACACAGACTTCTAAAGCTCATATAGTGCAGACTGTTAATTTGTTAAACTAACACTATACGAGTAAAAATCTTGAATCTGGCAAAAACCTGTTTTTGCCACAGTGATTTGAACCGTGGATTACTACTTTTGCCTGCCAACCCTGACCGACCTGTTGAAGATATGTTTATGGTCTGTTGCTGTTGGCAGGGTTTGAGATCCCAGACGTTGACACGGATCGACTGATGACGCCGGCGGACATTGTTCAATACATCGCCGACAGGAACGACGTCTATGACGAACATTAGCCACATCCACCGCAGCATGCTAGCAGCTGCTGGGTGTTCAGCCGTCATAACTTTGTAGTACTGGCTGTCTCAGGCATTTAATTGTGTTTAAGAGTGTACGGAGTGACGGAACTGAACTGAACGGACATGTTGCTGCAGTTCATTCAGTTCTGTTGCGTTGCACGAACTGTGCAAAGGAACAAACTAACAGTTCAGTTCATTTCTGTACAGTCTGTTTCCCCGAAGTGTACAAAGAGAGTTCAGTTGAGTTGAGTTAAGTTCATTTCTGTCCCTTGTACATGCGATATGTGCACCTACAGACTGTATTTTGGACAATTAGTGACATACTGAGGGTGCATTGTTTTTTGCTGGTGTGGTAATTGACATAATTGCTACCCCACTGTGACTTTGCCAGTATCTAAAGCCATATACAAAGCGATGGGAATGAACTGCCGAACTGAAGTCTTTGTTCAGTTCAGTTGCGTCTAAAGCGACAGCAATTCACCTGCTTCGTACAGTCAGGGAAAATCAAAGTACAAAGTACAGGGTGCAAAAGTCAACAAAGGTGCAGAAAAAAATTTAAACTGTTGAATGCAGACCGTGTACAGCAGTTCAGATTTTTAAAAATGTGTATCTCTACTTTTAAATTTGTTCCGCCGCTTTTGTTTCTAGTGTGATTGCAAGCGATTGAAAACCGACATTGGCATTTCGTGAGTGAACACATTAGTCAGGGAAAACGATTCATTTGGTCCTGGAAAGTCAGAAAAATTGAACTCTGCAGAGTAGTAGGAACCATGAGTTCAGGTGCATTGCAACATCTGTACAAAGCAAATGAACTAGACTGAATTGAACTGCGATAGGTTAATGTAGTTCAGTTTATTTGAGTAGTATCGCATGGACTGTACAAAGAAAACAAACAGTTGATTTTGGTTCAGTTTACTGCGCTTGGTGCTCAAATCAAGTTCAGTCCAGTGCAGTTCATTTTGTTCGCCCTGTACTCGCCTTTAGCAGTGACCGGTTCTGTCAACAGCACCCGCATCAGCGTCATGTTAGTATTTGTTTGTGGCAGTGAAAGTCTAGCCACTTAGGGACCGATCTAGATAGAGCTACTGCGGTATTAGGAATATGATATCCGACAGCATTAGCCTCAGTGTTAGTCATGCTACCACGTGTGTACCTGTTTGTGGGCCCATTGCGACTTTGCCCCTTGACTTGCCAGCTGCTGGCTGATCATGTTAACTGCATCATACTAGTTTTTGTGTGCAAATTGTGTGTGTGCAGTAGTTGCGATCTGTAGTCAACATTATATACGGGGTGGTCCAGAAAAGAACAGCCAGAGATATGTATTCTACGAGTATCTCAAGGGCAGAATGGCAACTCTGCCTAGCTTTCTAGCAGAACGTGCTATGTAACTACACAGTTAATCAAAATGCAGAAATGTGAAAATGTAAAACGTTCATCTCATTTTAAAATGAAATGCACTGAGCAAATGTGTATACTGTTTAGTGTTTATTAATAAACTGTAAAGCAGCATTAAAACGCTAGGAAAATGCATTGTGTGGAAAGCTTTTTTGGATTTTCTCGACTTCTCAGTGACAGCACTTGGGATAGCTTGCCATTCTGCCCTTGATATATTCTCATAAAGCCAGTGTTAAGTATGCAATCTAAAGATGCCTTGTTGAGCTGTTTCATAGTCCAATATAAATGTGCTGGCAGTACACCGGTCTCTCGGGTCAGTCGGTGTTCAAATACTCTTGTGCAAATTTTTGCCCATTTACAAAGTGAAGTACACTGCACACTTTTTCTGTAATATTACACCAGATATAAATATATCAATTTCAATTCAGCTAAGTGAAAACTGACGTCTAAAACACCTCCAGCCGTATAGTGCGTAATTATTCATAGAATATTATTATATTGTTCTGGTTATTAAATAAAGGTTAAAGGGGGTGATATAGAAAGCCCATCTCAGAGCTACGGAGCATCACCTGCCATATGGGATCACACAGTGTTACCTGCCTGTAATGGTTTTGCCATAACGTACACTGTTATTTCGCTTGTATTTACCGTTACACTTATTTGTGACTAATATGTAACTGAAAATAAACAAATAAAAAACCTAAAATTTGGACTTTTGACTAAAACCTATAAACCTAGGTTCTTCAAAGATTTTTCAGCCCTGGCTACAGTAGAGTGTCAAAACCTGGCCTGTAGCGAGACTGAAGACAAGACGAACAACGCTAACATTCACCAACGCTGTTAATTTTAAAGTTTATACCATCTCAGAGTTGAGGTGTTCTAACTCACATTCACACCATAACTGCTTACCCCATCATCGAAACCCACTCAATGAAACACCTCATCTATACGATCACACATACATGTATACATTACACACGTTGTCCATCAAAACACACATCAGATGAATGAATACGCACGCGCACAACGTCACCTGCACATCACGTGTATATCAATATATTATATACGTATAATATATGTAGGACAATTTGCGAAGAAAATGGCAAACACCATCACGATGTAAACAATCGTCATCAGCAGCTCTGAACATAACTATGACGAGCAATACACTGCAACTCAAAACATGCCACTTCATGTTTGACCAGTAATTTGGATAAGAACTGGCCAACCGACTGCAGTTATCTTACTCGCAGGCCCCTAGCCAAGGGCATGAGGAGTTTGATGTGTTCGATCAACACCCCCCCATCAGCTGAAACTAGGAAAGAAAGATGACCAAAAATGTCACCATCAAGCACGAGATGCATGAAAATGCAATTGTGGCCAGGGATTTGCCTTGAACCCCACTCGAGGCCCCAGGCTTCTAACTGGATTAATGATCTGACCCATAGGTGAATTTGAAGCCTCCCCCTTTGAGGTAGTATCATTTTACCACTGCTTCCATTTAGTGCAATAGTCTTAACTTGGAAAACTGATGAACCAAGAAAACCATGAATGTAGCCTCACAATGTCCATACGCCAACTGCAACAAAATTGTATACACTATAGCAATCAAAGTTAACAATACTCTTGATCTTCTTGCAAAGATGCAAGAAAGTTGTATTTGCAAAATAAGTATTATGGAAAAATGGTGCCAGGTTATTATTATATGTAGTCTGATTAACTAAACACCCACAATAGTGCCATTCTTGTGCACATTATTGTGGAAGACAAAGTGGCATGTTTTACAAGACGCCACGTAAACAACAGACGGCATTAGAGTCTCTGGCATCTGGCAAAGCCACAGCATGCAATGACACAACAGACAAACAGGGTGCTCGGAAACGCACGATTGTCAGAAAACTGGACCGAAACACTATTCTCCGAATGACACTGAAATCTCAAAAAGTCTTAAAGCGGACAAGGTTGTTTTACTATCACCACAAAATGGCAAAACACTTGCACAGTCAATTAACAATGCAAATCACAACACTGTTTCCATGTCGTCCAATGCCTTAGCTTAGACTTTATACTGTTTACACAGTGAAACTAGCTCAATCAGCCAGCTCGTCGAGCCAACTTGATCCTGTAAACACTCGTTAAGCCAGCTTCATGAATGGTTATAGTATCAAACATGTTTGAAAACTCAAGCACTCATCAAGCTAGCTCGCTAAACGTGCTAGCTTGACGAGATGGCTCATCAAGCTTCATCATGTAAACGGAGAATTAGGATAGACAGTCTGGCCACTGCAGAAAAGATCAAAACCGCTATTGGATTTAGAAGTACACTGTAACAGTTTCATACGTTCACAATCACAATATTACAAAAAAACTACCAACAACATTTGGGAAAGCCGGTGTCTCACTGCTTCAAGATTCTGCTGATAAGCTACATTGGTTGCCACACAGCGGACATTACCAGACCAAAAATGTTTTTAAACAGTTTTTCTGGGAAAAACAGATGACTGGATGACATCAGATGCTTGTCTTGATGTCCCTGTATCTACTTTGTAATGATATTATTTTTAATGCTTTTTGATTGGGGTGAGTGAGTGAGTAGAGCTTAACGTCCCGTCTGACACAGTATAGGTCATTTCAGGGACGGCCTTTGCAGGCAAAATTGGACATATGTTGATTGGTCTGACCAGTCGAAATGTTAAACAATTTATCATTAAATTCCAACGCTCTGAAAAAAAACTAGACTTTCAGATTTATAAATACCTGAACAAAACAAATAGTTCATATTTTACGATTATGATTCTCATATTAATTTAAATCATACTTAGCTACATATTTTGTTAGTGATTTTTGAGTTTTGCTATAATTTACAGAGAATGATCTGGCAGAGAATGGTGTAGTAGATATTCTTACAAGCCTTACAATGTTATAATTTTGTACACAAAAGCCCAGAAAAACTAAAAAAAAACACATCAACTTTGTCTTAAAACTTACGTTTTCCAGCCGTTCAGCACAGCAATGCAACAGAATATGTCAAAAGTGCACCATCACAAATATTATGCTACTGCTATGCCACCTCTCTACTAAACACTGGTGTTGCCAGTGCAAAGTTAGCGACAAACAGTTTTTCCTGACTAGATTTTTTCCTGACCATTCCCTGATAGTTGCTATTAATTTTTCTGACACTTCAGGGCTCTCCAGTTAAGTGGCCATTGAATTACACGCTGAAATTACAGAATCAACAGTACGCTACCCACGGCTGCATTAAAACCCAATTAGGACCTGTTCTGTAAATTTTCTGATCAGGAAATAAATAATTGAGCAACATTGTAAAGTTAGATTTCGCAAAACAGCATATGGGCCTCCCCCACCGCTTAAGCTAGAGAAAGTTGCACTAACTGAACTTAAATGTTGCCTAAGGACAAAGAAACTTGTGGGGCCCCTGTTTGGCAGAACATGCTGAATGCTTAAATCTGCCTCTCTGACGGCAGCTTAAGCAGCCGAAATCACACCTCACTGATACATCACTTCTCTCTCTCTCTCTCTCTCTCAGTAATACATCACTCAATACTAACTGTGATTTGGTAATCACTAAAAAGCCCAAACGCAGAATCAAAAAAGTGATACCAGCAAACCCATAAAATACAACTACGTGAGAAAAATAACACCAGTGGCATCGTGAGATGGGGAGAAGGGCAATTCGGCTAGACTTTAAATTTTAAATTTTAACATGTCAGTAAATCTCCAAAAAATAAAAAAAAACAATTTAGGGCTGTAAACCGAGTTAGGGAGATTTTGGGGGCAAGACTTAAAATCTTAGCACAGGAAATTTGTCCAAAAATTGCAGCTGTCTGTTGGAAAAATGTTGGAAAAAAACTTTCTGCCCGTCAACTTTTGTAACCCATGATGCCACTTAATAGCACTACACTGCAACAGCGAGAAAGTCTCAGAAAGAAACTTGTTAACAATACAAAACAAACAACTATGCATTTAAATACGGCAAACATGATCTTGATCTGTACGTATGTACATCACAAACAGTCGGCGCTCTTGACTAAATGACATTCGATCGGTATATTACACAAACGCCTCTCCCTTAACGTGATCACAAATGCAATGATGCTTCGAAAGTGTTCGTCAATAAATACTGAATCGCACGATAACAAAGTGAACACTGAACAGTGAACATTAAGCAATTCTAACACCACATTCTGACAGTACAATACTACTGCTTGCTACATGATAATGCCATAAATGCCACTATATTGTTTATGTTAACATCTGTTAGTCTAATGCACAATTTACAACCAATTTCCTTGCTTAACACAACATTACATAAATTCACCAGAAAACAACCTTTAATTGAAAATTTGTTGACGTTTCAGCAACCGTTGCTGCCTTCTTTGGAACGACTGTCCACCATGTGTTGCTGTGGCGGACAGTAAGTAATAACAGATGTGTGGAGGTTGATGGGACCACTGGAAACAAGAAATTTGAGCTAATGCTCACGAGACGTGCGAAAGCCTACAGCAGTTTCTGTTCAGTAGTTTAGCTGAAAATTGGGGTGTTCACGCTAAGTTAATATACAAATACCAAATTCTCTATCTAGATCGCATAACGATAGTTGCATGGCGCCACCTTGTGAATGATATAGACTTGTGT
>Ga0209367_1010017_pt1 | contig 12760 bp, 3 predicted proteins | sample WorMetLIZISLAND2_FD_187412 | JGI IMG/M metagenome (GOLD analysis project Ga0209367, IMG submission 187412) | Marine gutless worms symbiont microbial communities from Max Planck institute for Marine Microbiology, Germany - Olavius geniculatus... ... | reverse complement strand
TTTTATGCGCTACCACTTGATGGTGAATAAAGTTGAATATAATACTAGACAATGTAGGCGGGCTACCAAAAAAGCAATCGCTCATCAACGTCTATAGGCCGGAGGCTTATCGGGTGTTTACACGATCCAGCAAACGTCCAGCATTACGGTTGCTGGAAGTTTGCTGGACGCTTGCTGAATCGTGTAAACACCCCATTAAGTTTACTACAATTCAGAACGAGAAGAGTTGACTAGAAAGCCTCAAGTGTGATTAATTGCGTCTGATTCAAGACGTATAAGCGCAGAAGGCTGGGGACAAAAACACGGGTCAGATAACACACGGGATGGCTGCACGTGACCTTTGACCCGAACTAATTCGTGTCCCGGCGACGTCGCTAATGACGTCATCAACCAGATGAGCCTGGAAGACAGAACTTGACTCCGGTATTGCAACTGCAAGAACAGAAATAGCCCAAAACCAGTTTGATCCAATCTTTTTTACCTGTTTGTATTGTTTTCTGCTGCTTTTCGGCGTAATAATGATCGATAGATAAGCCTAAATAATGTAAATTATATTGCGCATACTGAAAAATCTCATATGTATTTGTATTGCTCAATAAAGATGGTTGATTGTTATGCCTACCATATCTCTACGATACTTCAAGTAAGGAATTAGCATGAGTTTTGTTATGCGGCTGTTTTAATAAGACACAATACGGGCTTTGCTTATCGGTCCATCTGTCTGTCTGTCTGATGTTCGTTTGACACGTATATGTACTTCTATCTCAAAAACAAAATGGCGTCGTAAAAAGCCAAAATTGTCGTTAGCGAAACACGTTCATCAGCACCCCAGGAATGAGCAAAGCGCCAAATTTTGGGTAAAATTAATTTTAACTTTAAAGTATTTTTAAAGTCGTTTATGGCACCTGGTTGTTTTGTGGTTTATTTATTTAATGTAATGTTTGTTTAATTGCGCCTGCAGTTATGCTAATTAACGCACGTTATAATCTTTATAATTACATGCATTATACTAGTTTTTTTGTATTTTTTCAGTTCTGCTGTAACACAGTATAGTACTGTTGTAAGCAAATAAGGTTAAAGTTGTGAGGATGACATTGACGGACCGATAAGCGTTTAGCAATTCGACAGGCGCCATTATGCTCGGGACAAAAACAAATCAGCCGGTTTTCCCGATCGATCTCAACAGCGCGCCATTTAACGGTCTCGTGTATAACATAGTATGTTCGGTGAAATTCTGACACGTTGTCGATGTTAATTGAAGCGACACGCCGAAAGACGCGTGCAGGCCTGGAGTCAGTCGTAGATCTGCTAATTGCAGCTGTGCCGGATATCGACCTAAGGAGGGAGATAATGTACATACCGTTATGACACGATGGTATCTACAAAGTATAGACCAAACGGCTTGTAACTTTAGTTCTGATCACGTCGACATTCGGCACCAAATTTGGCACAAATCAACGATATTTTATTCTCAGCATTAAATGACCATCTGGCGTCGTGGTCGAAGGGACAAAGAAGGAATTTGCCCTTTTCCCCTTAATTTTGGCCTGTCGGAAATTTGTCGAAAATTTTTTATCTCGACGAAAATCTTTCGTCCAAAAATGCAAAATTTGGGGCTCAAAGGCCCCTATTTGGGAAAATTTAGAACACATGAATAAATTTTTGAGCACGCATAATCTCCTCTGTCAGAAAATTGCTACTTTTGGCAGCTTACTTTTTTAAACCCACGACGCCGCTGTAAATACAAATTTAATTAAATCATTTAAAAAAACAAAGTGGTGTCATTTATAGCAAAAGACAAGGATGTGTAAAAGGTTAAAAGGTGTGTCACGGGAACTCATTTGGGAGCTACTGAGCGTCGCCTGCCGCATGGGATCACACCTGCCACCAGACACAGGTGAGTGCTTCAACCGCAGCCACGCAAGCCTATACCCCGGAGAGATAGAAGGCATGTGTGCACTCAGTCTATATAAGCAACTCCACTGCGAGTCAAACCCACAACCTAATGATCATAAGTACAACGCTTTAATCGTAACGTCACCATGTATTTTTTTCCACGACTCGGAGTAAAATAGCAACGCGTCTTTTTACCGCAGAGAAAAAGACGTCAACGTGCCGTTGTAGTAAACCACCATCGCAGGTGCTAACTACAGCTGAGTTAATTAATAAACAAACAACCAATATTATACACACTGACATATACTGTGTATAGGGCCTATACGGCAGATCGATTATATCGCTGAACAATAACGTTGACAGCCAGTTAACAAGCTATAGTGTTTGTTGCTTTATGTTAGTCGTTTTTTTTTAATTTTTAAGTCTCGGGTGTTTAATCAAATTTTAAAACATTTATTTGACATTGGTACGGGCCGACTCCTACAGCAACTGCAAGATCAGTACTTACGTCACAAACGTAATAACTCATTGATCGGACTATAGCGCAGTCTTCTTTGGATTCTATTTCGCTACTTATTAGTCTTCCGAGCGGTTCATGTATGAAATATTTGAATTTATGTCGAAATGCCCGCCTCCAGATTTCAACCTGAGGAACATTGTCGGAATTAACCGGAGCAATCAGTCAATTTGATCTAATTCAATCGTGTTTGATGCTATTGATGAATGCAAGTCAAAACGGTGACAACACGAACCTTGCAATGTAGGCTTACATAATTACTAATTAGAATCATTACAACGTGAGGAAACGGTTACAGCAGTGTCTCTGGACTTGGGACATGCTCACTCCATACATAGGCCCCTGGACATGACAACTTTCTCCCCTCCCCTTTGATAGTGGTCTTGAGAATAGAATGTAGGTCAGTACCTGATACAGGTTTTGACCAAAACGTGTGCTTATTAGTGGTGCAAATTCGCATTATGGTAATCTTTAATTTATCGATATCGATAGACAATAAACAACACAGAGAAAAAACGCAGCATTATAAAGGCATTATATAGAGCTATTATGAACGTGGAAGAATGCTGCCGGTCGGTTACAGGGAAAGAGTAATGTCCCATGAAGGTTAAGACCTAGGTTTGCCCTAGAGGTTAAGTATTATACCTTCGGTCTCAACAGAGTACTGTCACCATTGCTATGGCCTTTGAACTCAGATCAGATCAGTATTGCGACAACAACAAAAGGCGGCTGGACGAGCAGTCTATACCAATGATACTTACGGTGATAGATTTATTGGCGTCTAAGAAGAGTCCTCCATTCACAGCATTTGCCAGCATAATGAGGATATATACAGTTACTTGCATCCGTTACAATATGTGAACCTATTGTAACAAGCGATCGAAGATGTCGCACCAGTGCCGACATTATATGCGGCCGTCCAGTCTATCCAACTATACTTATTTTTCGTTTTTACCGAAAGTCCACTTTTACATCGTATCGCAGTGGGGTAGGCCTAATACAGTGCTGTACATCACCGGCGGAATGATTGGGAAGCTGCAGACTAAACGTCGGGTGGGACTCACGTGTAAACACATAATCAGCGCGTTGTAATGAGTTTCTGGCGTTTGATTGTGAGAAAAGAAAAGCCGCCGACATAAACATGCTAAACCGGACTACCGCATCAGATAGACTGGCGGACCGCAGATCCGCTTACGAACTACACGATCAACCGAGTCCTTTAATGATTTTCGTTCAGTTTCGCTGTCTGATATACAATTTGACTACTCAAACTAGGCTTAGTGTTTTAATTGGCTGCTAAAAGTATTCTTGTTCGGGGAGGGGGGAATATCGTGGCGCGGATATTTAACTGTTGACGACTTTTTTGCAGTTTTTTTCGTTACAGTTTTTTTTATAGTTTTAGTTCTCGTCACTTTCTTTGTTTTTTTTTGGGGGGGTTGTTTCTCCCATAAACCTTTGTATTTCTGGATTTTTGTTTTTACATAGCAGTACTTATTTCAATTATCTTTCTCTGATTTCAGTTTCGTTTAAAAAGTTTCAGTTTTAAAAACATTTTCAGTTTATTTGTTGGATTAGTTTTTTGGGTGCAAATCATTCACCATATCATAGTTTATATCATATTGCTCACGTTTTTAACTTTCTGTTAATTTTGCTTTTTTGCAAGCTTTCTTTATAACCAATAATTTTTCGCATGTGTGAACTTTGAGGGAACAGTGGACTTTAAGCAGACAAACATTGCCAGAATCGGCACACCTCTACATGTGGCGCTGCATGGGACGGCGACCTGTATATATACGGTAGCGGTATATATGTGTAGGGAACGTTGTGATTCAGCGGGTGTTAATAGGATTAAATCTCACGGGGTTAGCACAGCGTGTGACACGACCCGATTGTATGGCGTTCCGCAACACTGCCGTGGAGTGTGAAGCTTTGGAAAGTATAATTTAGACGTTGATTGCACGATGGTGCTTTTCTAAACGTAGCGGTCAAATAATATAGGCCTTCTTTAAGCATATTCACGATTATCAGCTGAAGTAAAGTCACAGAGAAAATTCATCCATTTTTATTCAATAGCCTACAACGGGCGGACGCAAACATAAGCTTTTAGATGCGTATGCATAAATCAACTATCGATTATTTATTTGACTACCAAAATGTTACACACAACGTTATATTTACTTATAGTATATAAAGGTATTCGTGGTAAACATAACGCTAACTTTTCTGACTACGGTGAAAATGGATAACAGTACTGTTCTTATCGTTTAATGAACAACTTCACGGTTGTCACTACCGACACATTCTTGTCACTATCTGAAAAATTGTATCAAGACCTATAAAAAGCGCGTACCGAGCGAACGAAATAAACTAATCTGAAATGAACTGAATTGGCAGTTTGTTCGGTTAGGCCTATATGGCCAATTCACATCTACGAGATCCAACTCAACTTAGCAGTTTAGTTGTGATGCGTCGTAAGTGTGAATTGGCTATTAGTAGACTTATACCCCGTTTACACGATCGAGCAAACATCGAACAGACATCGAGCAAACGTCGAGCAAACATCGGGCTGGCTCGTCCAACTAACATATAGCCAGCTCGTCGAGCCAGCTTGATCATGTAAACGGGGTATTACAGTGCGTGCAGCGCATTTGAAATGAACTGAACTAAATTACTTTAGCATATTATTGCAGTTTTGCTCAGTGTGGTTTATTTTAGTCGCTTTTTACACGCATCAAAAGACAGATATGATAATGCGGTTAAATTATGCGCGTTAATACTAATAGAGTATATCGGACTGTCACCATTGCGTCCTACCGGAGGCACTAAAACCGAGTTGTTTAAAGTCGCAGCGTCAGCGTCAGTTAGTAGTTGCCTTCACCAGACCAGACGCGAGGCCGTACGTGGCGTACGGTGGCGTCCCCTGGCGCGAACTTCAAACACGGCGCGCCCGATTTAACGAACTTGCTGTCGCCGGAGCGTTAGGAAGGAAAGAAATTTGTTTGCCGCAACTTTAATTAGAAATTAGAACCGGTCGCTCGGACGCAGGACTGGACAAGTTGTCTCGTCGATGGACAAGTCAAGACGTACGCTGATTGCTTCTGTTGACGCTTGTCCACTGATCAATTGCACTGCGCTACGGCTGAGGCGCTGTTCTTAAGCCGAGACTTTACTATACTTGGATTTGTTGTTCGCCAACATTCAACAAGTCGTGCATGTAAGTCATCTTGGCATATTATTCGTTTTAAAGGTTAAAGGTGGTATTATAGCTTTTTATAAAAATTAACCAATCACAGAGCTACGGAGCGTCACCTGCCGCATGGGATCACACAGTGTTACCTGCCATTCGACACAGGTGAACGCGCCCCGCCTTAAACTCAGCCACATAGGCCGGTACTCAATTTACCTACCCCGGAAGGATGAAAGGCTGAGTTAACCTAAGCGGCTGGTTACATTTACATACCGAGATGGTTCATCTGCTAGCAGGCAGTCACCCATCTAAGTACTAATCCGGCCCGGCGTAGAGTAACTTCGTTGATCGGATGAAATGCGTTACTGTTACGCCACGTCACCACCGTTTTGTCATATCGTAATCATATCACAAGATGATTACGTGATACATGATTGCGTGAAACAGTAGGTGTACATGACAATGGTGTGACTGGCGCATTATGAGTTAATTTTAACGTTATGCGCTATCTAAATTCATGTTTCACTTACTTACAAAGACGTCAAAAAATAAAATACATGGCACTGAGAAAAATGATTGCCGTGATTGACATTCAAATTTTTCAGCGACGATGACACACTATAGTGACACTGGATACGACAGCTGTCGATTTGGTTGAAAGCAAAACGTGACTGACACCGGACTAATTGAAAGCGCACTTGCAGCCGTGCTTCCCGCTGTTTTTGTTTCTTGTTTCTTGGTGTCGATATGTGGGATCAACTGGGATTACGCCCTCACTCCCCACCTCTTATCACACACGACTCCCTGAGTTGGTTTGCGCTAGGCAACAGCTATACGGGCGTAGTCTTGTACAGAAAATGGGGAGGCACCTGGAACTCATGGTTAAGGTAAAATCATGCTAGAACGTCTGCTCTTTATGCTTAGTTTCGAAACAGTAATTCGACCAAATATAATGCGCTACAATTATTACAATAAGTTATATCGAAAACTGTTATATATGGCCTAAATTTGCAACTTTTTCAGCCAGCTATACAGAAACTGTTGACTTTGTTTCATGCAGAAAGTAAGCAAAAAAAGCTTGGATTTTAGAGAGAAAAAACTACACAGCATGGATTACGCGGGTTCGGTCTCTGAGAAAACGTGGGAACGGATAAGCATAAGAAGAAAGAAGTAAGCCAGTCGTGGGTCTTCACTCTTTAAATATAGAAATGTTTCTACTATAAGGGACCTGTGTACACTCGAAGTGATTAGAATCACCGATCGGTGAAAATAAGTCAGAAGGTTAGTTTCACCTATGGGTGGTTCTAACCTTTTATGCTAAAATCACCGATCGGTGATCGTAACCGGCCCCGCAAGTGTATACACTCCCCTTTCTTCGCATTTCTAATTACGTCCCATTTCCGCCCCCACTATTCACGCCTAGCAACGGGACGGGACAACAGAAGTTGATGATTTCAATAAGTTGTCGTTGTTATCTCACGATGCGATGCAGTGGGAGGAGACAGAATTGAAAGCTCTAGCTGAAACTGAATGCGCTGTTTAATCAAGCCTGCAAACGGCTAATTTGCAATACCCAGTGAACCAATCGGTTTGATTCATCTGTACCAATCACATTGTCAATCATGGCCTAGTTAGAATGTGAAGACAGGGGCTCCGCAAGCGAACATTTCAACGCATAGGTTTGATGTTCTCTATTTTTATGATTATTTTTTCGTTAGTTTTCTTTACTTTGGATGAGGGACGCAGACGCAAGTACCCCGTCTTCAATCAAGCTTTCCTCTGCACACTGCAGTAATTAGTTCCCATATACTTCAGTGCAATAAAATGTACACAGCTGTTTAGCCGCCACAGTCAGTATCGATAGGGTTAAAACAAGTTAAAAAGTTGCAATTTTCTGACGGACATCAGCACATTTCTCACAATCGCAGAGATGATTGCGGGTGCTCTAAAATTTTAATTTTACCACAAAATTTTCCAGAATTGGAGATTTTCCGCCCATTTTTGTATTTTAGGCAAAATTTTTTGATAGGTTACAATTTAGGGGAAAGGGAAATAAGTCCTCAGCTACTGCACCTCCCAGGTCTGAGTTCGATTTCGCTTAACTGTTGACTTTTTGGCTTTTCGCGTTTTCTTGTCTTTTTCACTTCTCGTGCCTAGATTACGGCGACAAAAGTGACAAATTCGTGACCATATTGCAAGTTAGGACTAGGCCTATCTCAGCTATCTGCCTGTGTAGGTGCAAGTGTCTAGTGGTTAGTGTTGACTTTCAGGGTGCGGTTCGATTCTCATGCACTGCCGGTTATTTGCAAGCAACCTTAAGCAAGTTGGTCATGCCAATCAGCTGCCACTTCAAAGATTGTAAAGCGCTTCTGGTCTTGAGTCCGTCTTATGTAAAAAGCGCTATAGCAAGTGGTGGCCTTTACATTTGCAGGGGAAAATGATGCCTAAAATCAACGCATAATGTCTGTTGGCCCTAAAGCCATACGTGATCGGTCAATGCGACTGCAAAAATTGTGTCGCAGATATGTGCCCCCTCGCAGCATCTCCCCACCCCGCGGCTCGTGGTGACAAGTTGTCATTAGGCTGTCACATTGTCGAGCCAGTCTTGAATGCAGGCTGCCGGCTGGTGATGGGGGCGTGTCAGCCAACGGTCAATCATCTCGCCGCTAAGACGCTGTTGGTCAATAATTGGACAGACTTATCGGGCACCACCCTACCGGGCATTGCCTCTTTTTATCGCCCGCAGTCGCTATTGCGTTGTTACGGCCAGTGTTTTACATCGATACATGAGTAAACGGTAAAAGCACTAAAAGCACTACGCCTACTACTGATTATATCGTGTAATCAGGGCGTGAAAGTGTTTTGTTAGGCCTACACCTTGTTTATCGAGCGAAAAAAATATATAAGAACATATCGCATATATAGTTTTTTGTGTGCTCCTGTATAATTGATCGCCGAAACGGAAACGGCTATTACAGATGCGACAAGTCTGAAGATTGAGACAGTTAATTCGGTTACATTGTCGCTTCAGATAGGGCCACTGCAGGCATTCTGTGATTTTGGTCAGCGGATCATAATAGCCTATACAACTTTTACGATCTGTTGTGCGGATAGGCCTACATGAAGCTGAATTATTCTTCTGAACGTCGTGTGGCGCAATCTTTTCCCGACTTGATCGTCCAATCAAAGTCGCGCGTGCAGTGATCCAGTGACTCAAGTCTTAAGGCCCGCGCCGTTTGCCTTCGCGCAGTTTTCGCTACGGCGTCTGACCGTGACGTCACTGTCAGACAGAACGCTACACGCATCAGAGACTGCCATCAGCAGAGCCGCAGATCCCGCGAATTTTGCAGGGTATGTTATCGTTCAGTTGGTTAAATTTAAATGTTTATTATTAAGAGAACAGTTACTGTAGAATTAACGCGTTAACTTGACGTAACCCGTTAAGGAATTAACGCGCGTTAAAAAAATAACGCACATATATACGTGAATTTACTTAATACTGTGAAGCAAAAGTTCCAGCATTGCATTAAATTAATAAAAAATGGTTTCGTTGCTGTTTTATCACTACTATCATGGTCCTGCGACACAGACATGTCTTCGTGGGCTTCATTTCTGTCATCCTCTCGATGACAGAAATGAACGACTTTTGGTTTTTGAGCATTCAATGGAAGCTGCAGCTTTGCCCACTTTTCAAAATTTGGTAAAGCAAAAAATCAGATATTTGTGTTATCTTTGCAAAAAAAATCATGGGTGGCCACGAAACCGGGGGCCTGGAGCAAAACTGGGGGGCTGTGCTCCTCCCCCGGCCCGGGCCTAAAACCGCCAGTGCTAGACGTCATGGAATAGAAATGTCAAATCTGAACGAATCTAAATGGAATTTCGTGCACTTAAATTGCTGAAGCGATCATCAAATTTTGTTCCAAAATATTATTTCATAGCTGAGTTAATCTGAGTGATTAATATTGTTAAATGTAGATAACAAAATGTCTCCGTTACAAATAGGCCTACATCGTGCAGATCCACTAAAAAGCTGCTGATTAACTTCCCACATCATTTTCGTCAATATTGATTGATTCTTAGTGTTTATTCACAGCACGCTGTGTGGAAAATTTGCAATAGGCCTATAGTGATCATTTTATCCACGACGGCGTTACATAAAGGTTAAAAGGTTAAAGGTCGCATATAGCTCCTAATGAGCGAACCCATCTCAGAGCTACGGAGCGTCACTTGTCATATGGGATCACACAGTGATACCTAGCTGCCACCCGACAGAGGTGAACACGCCCCGCCTTAACCCCAGCCAGATAGGCCGGTACTCGATTTACCTACCCCGGAGGGATGGAAGGCATAGTGTTTGATCGTTTTGCTGCTGTTGGAATGAAATATATGGAACTTCGTCCATAGCATATTATTACTATTATTATGCACGAAAATTATTATCGTGGCATTTAGTCTAAGTAGACTTCAAGGACACGTAACATAATTACACTAAGAGTCGACATGTTCGGCAAACAGAAAACTAGGAAAACTAGAATGAGCGTCACTAGTAGGATGTTGCGAACAAGTACGTCTTCAAATGACGCTTAAAAGTCGACAGTGACAACGATAACGTGACAAACGATAGTAGACTGTTCCATGCACGGGCAGCAGCAACCGGGAAAGCGCAATCCCCGATCGTGCTGCAACGAGTCACTGGAACAACGACCGCCGTTGATGAGCTAGAACGCAGACTCCGCCTCGTGGTGACGTCAGTTGCGCGGTTGATGCTGTCGGCGAGGTACACAGGTGCTGTGCCGTTGAGAGACCAGAAGACGTTATGGAGATATAATAATCTCAATCTGGAACTAGTTTGCTGCGACATTCAATTGTAACTTTTCTGGTGTTGTATTTTTATGACTTTGTGTGTGTTTTGTACATGTTCCTGTTGTCATTGGCGTAATAAACTATTGACTAATTGATTGATTATACAGCTTAATGTTGGCGCGTGATGTCGGCATCTTCCTAACCGTCGTCATCCCTGGTCGATATGTTCGGCGCAACGCCCACATCAGTGCTTCGTGATTCGCCAGTGAGTCCGGATGTTAACAGAATTCGACTGGCGCTGGACCAACGAAATCCGCGTTCTCTCATGTTAGACTTATCACCTCTAAGTCATCATCATCATCGTCAGCAGCAGCAGCAGCAGGGTCATCAGTTGTCGCCACATAGCAGCATCTCTCAGCCCAGCACGCTGCTTGATCCGTCCGCTTTCTGTCTTCCAATGGTTTGTACTAATTGTTGAAAAAAAATCTTGTCAGTTAGATTACAAAATTGCAATACGCGTACAGAGCGACGTGACTGAACTAAACTGAACTGACACGGTTTAGTTTTTGACGAACTGACCACTGGTCATTGGTTGACGTGTATGTGAGCTTAGTCACGTAGGCTATTGACACCATTAGACGGTGCCTACTGTAATGCATTATTATTTATTATTGGGCATACTTGGGATAGCTGTTTTAGCATTTTGTCGTTATATTAATATTGTATCATTCATTAATATAACATGCACTAGTAGCCTGCGCGATAAAACGTATTAATTTTGTCGTATAGAGGTCACGAGCAATATTATATTGTGCAATTTATGTAACAGAATTCGTCTACGCCTACAACAAACGTAGACTTGATGGACAATTGGAACGCCGGTTTACACCGGCATTCACACCCGACCGTGCTTTCCCATTGCTGGACGTCAGACTTTTCGCCATATATGCAGTGAGTTACCGTAGAGTCAAGTCGTATAGCCTAGTATTAGTCATTATGAATTCATTGTTGTAAACAGCCAAACTATACGGCTTCCGCATTTCGCAAGGTAGTATAGCGAGAGTATAAGGTGAGCTGGGCAAAATTGCTGTAATCATAAATTTACGTTAAGTTTCTTCGCGATGTTGCTTGCCGAAAATTATCGCAATCGATCACTGTTTCACTGAACTATCACACCTCACACGATAGTGTGAGTGTTGTAAGGACGACCTTCAAAAGTCTATAGGAAAAGGCAAATTTTGACCCTCAGTCAACCAAAAACGCCTGAACCGACCGTCACCAAACTTGAGTGGCGTGATTATTGATTACGTCGTGGACCCCTACCACCTAAAAAATTTGGGCTCAATCCGCCCAGGGGTTTTGGCTCCCCATATAGGTAAAATATACACCCGTCCTGTTCGAAATTTACTACACTTTTTTTGGTACTTGAACTCGTTTACAAGCGAGTCCGTTAGACCAATTTTTATGCTTAGGCCTAATACGTCAAATGACTCGGTTCTGCGCAAGGAAGTGCCTTTTTAATGTTACAAAATAAAAATTTAATTTTTGACTTATTTGGTCGAAAAATTCGAAAAAAATTACAATGGCGCCTATGGGAAAAATTTAAAAATTCTTTAAACTGTCATAACTTCCGTTGTGTGCAAGATAGAGTCGTAATTTTTGGTTTTAGGATATGGTTTTCGGGATCGGCCTAATTAACGGTGACATTGATATTTACCCCCAGGTTGACTCCCGTTGCCATGACAACGAAATTTGGGAAAAAAATGGCTATAACTCGGCTTGCGTAAAAGATTTTGGGAGATTTTTGCACCTGTAGGGGGTATTCGGAGATGGGCCGTCGAATGCTGGCAATCTCATTTTCCCCCGACCGACGCCCGTTTCCATGGCAACGAAATTTGGGCCACAGCTGAATATAACTGGGCTTGCGTAAGACATTTCGGCGAGATTTTTACGCCTATATGGAAGTTTTCGGGGATGCGCCATCGAGTGCCGTTAATCGCATTTCCCCCGACCGACCCCCGTTGCCATGGCAACGAAATTTTGGACAAAATTGGCTATAATGACTGACGTCAGACGTTTGTTCTATAATTGATTTTTATTCTGTAAACTGCACGCGATTTGGTCAGTTGATGCTCAGGAAAGTCGTTCAAATTGTTCAAATTTCGGCTGGGCTCTGCCCCAGAGTCCGTTCGCGGAGTTTGCAGCGCTCCCCAGACCTTTTTGCTGGATTTGAGGGGCCCTACTTCTTAGAGAAAGGGAGGGAAAGGAAAGAAAAAATAGGCGATGAAAGAAAAGGGAGAAAAAAAGGAAAGAGAAGGGAGGGGAAGGATATTTCAGCCCCCCTTGGCTGAAGTTTA
>Ga0209367_1010016_pt1 | contig 12760 bp, 7 predicted proteins | sample WorMetLIZISLAND2_FD_187412 | JGI IMG/M metagenome (GOLD analysis project Ga0209367, IMG submission 187412) | Marine gutless worms symbiont microbial communities from Max Planck institute for Marine Microbiology, Germany - Olavius geniculatus... ... | reverse complement strand
CTCGAGAACAGACTCATGATGATGACTGCGACGGCGGCGTTATCTCAGACACAGCAGCGAGTGGCTTGTGCTTGAATGAGCCAATCTATACACACAGCACGCGCAGACGGGACAGATCTAACCATCACGCCCGCAAAGTAAATACAGTACATGTACGTCTTGGTGAGCCACAGGCACTATTATAGGCCTACATTACACACGGCAATACGATAAACCAGCTATCTGTGGCAAAACGTTACTTTATAGCAGAAACGAGATCTCATTCGTGTCTCGACAACGTAGTGTCGTTGACTGCATCTAGTCGTCTGCATTTCATCACGCTCATGAACCATCACAGGTATGACAGGCTAAGAAATTCCTGTAGCCTACGACGCGAAAGTGGGTCTTATAAGCGACTGCGAGTTATCACATGTCTGTAGCCTAAATAAACAGCAGTCGAAACCGGCTAATTATGATAGGTAACCTTCTCATCCGGTAGTAGCGTTTACGTTCGAGGCCTGAGCGAGGCTGATATAAACAATGTAATAGAAAGCAATCTGTGCCCGCGATGCTATTATGTGGGCGTTGGTCTGTGTCAGTTGGTTGTCAGACGACATCAGATCGTTCAAGCAGTAGCAGTAGCAGCGTCAATACTATTTTCAGTTGGACATGAGACGAGATGAGCGTGCAAGCCAAGCTAGCGCTCCCGATGGTGTATCGATCGATCCATCGACGTCATTTATTGCTGCTGCTGCTGCTGCTGCTGCAGTAGCTGTATTTGCTTCAGCTGCTGCATGGATGCCGCCGATTTCATAGCCAAATCTGGATCGGCGCCGTGTCGTCTGATGGACCTATATACAGCCGGCATGGGAGGGCGTTGGGTCACACTGACTGAAGCAGTTACATCTACTCATTGCCGGCCGATTGCCGATGTGCTGATGTAGCGATGAGACTGCAGATAGCATTTGCAGTGTACACCGCAGTTCGCAAAAACGCAGCGATTTGCTTTCAACAACCCCTCTACCGAATCATATTCTTAACTAGTCTGAATGATTTAGTCACGGATAAATGACGCATACTCGATGCTACTGTTTTCTATACTCGCCCTAGAGGGGTTCTTGGGCTCTTATGAATGTGTGAACACTGTATAAAGATCAGCGACACGACTACTGATGCAACTGAATGACGCGAACTTTGTTTTGGTCATAAAATTGCGTTGAAAATGCTGCCGGTATTGAATATGTCACTCACAGATTTGTTGTAAACGAAATATTTTTGTTCAGCTGCATTCATCGAATTTTGCCATTTTTGTTGTCTAGGTTTATAAGCAATTTCTGCAATTTTTGGCAAAACTCGCGTGTCTCTAGAATTTGCATTTGTAAAGTGTGATGCATTAGACGTGATTTAAAAAAACACCCTGCTTATTATTATGCGGCCGCCATAAAGGTCGCATTATAAGTCTTGCCCGTTCGTCCGTCCGTCTGTTTGCCTCTCCCGTGCGGGCTTCTAACTCGGACACGAAAAGCGTAATCGGCGTAAATGTTTTCACAACCACCGTGCCACTTTTTAATTTAAAAAGGCAAAAATCAAGGTCCCCGTACGTCAAAAAATAATTCACAAAAGTGGCGCATTTGCCTCGCGGAATCGCGGCTCCGGCCGGCCGCGGGGTCTGTGTCCTGCATCCGCGCCAAGGGATTATTAGCTGCGCCGCAGAAGCAGTTTATGTGACAAGGTCTGACTGCCTGCTTGTAGGCTGATAGACAACTCAGAAAGATATGAACAGATTTAAATGAAATTTCGTGGAAAGGAAGTAGAGGAATTGATTGCTGGCAATCCGAAGTTTTTTGTGGACTCTGGATCAGTGGCTTCTAGCCCCTTCACCAAATCTGGAATCGAAATCGGGCGCAATCCGCCCAGTTCTGGGCTGAGGTTCTCTCCCCAATTATTGACTCAAGTTTTCCCCTTTATTTTGGGCTTCTTCCTCCTTAGGGAAAACGTTTTGTTAAGAATGAAGATTGAAAAATAGGGTTGAAAATAGGGGGAAGTAAAAAGTAAATGGATTTGATCACAGTGCAGGAGATTTAAGGGGGGAGGTAAACTCTTGACCAAAATATGCAACTGCAAATTGCCGCTATCACCTGGTGAATGCAAACAAAAACGATTCCGCGTTTTATCAAATTACTTTGATGCTTGTTAATAATAATATTAACATTAAACTACAATAATAATGATTATTAAGATAGTTCTTAGTTCATAAAATGTTAATAACTAGGCACAACTTTTTGGTCTATAAACTGTAAAGCCGCGGCTTAATCACAATAGCCTAACTTCCAACGAAGTCCATTGTAAAGCAATGATAGCTTGAAAGCAGTGAACACATTAATCACATTTTTGGCCATACTTCGATCGTCCGCAGTCTCCAGAAAATCGGTCAGCGCTATGCATAAAACAGTAATGAAACGGCACTGATTTACTGTCAAAGTGGGCATAGAAACGCTACGCCAACTGAAACCGTTCCGCGCTTACATAAAATGACAAACGTCAGTAGCTATTGTATTTTTTGCGTTCTTTGCCCACCCAGCGGGCGTTAGCGACACCTACGTCTGGAATATAACTGACACAAAACTGACAAAAAGGACAATTTCGTTTTTGTTTTACTACAGCTTTCTCGCACATATTACACAGACGCCGTCTTAAGTTCAAACAAGATGCCCAGCTGTCGCTAGGGTGGGCCAACCGTAACGCATATCCGAAGGCCAACGTTCGACTTCTGGTCACGGAAAGAAAACAATTTCCCAGAGTCACTACAGTCCCATACACGCTACGGTGACGCTGCTATATAGAACGCTACAATTAATGATATAATACGATACGGCAATTTGGCGCACGTGGGTGATGGCTGCATGCAGCAATTAACTTTGCGTTCAAAATTTCGGCCAAACCGCTGCAGATAAAGACAAAGTTACTATTGACAGCCTATTGGAGTTCTGAGTTCATCATGGCACTATCCAACGATAACATCGCCGACCCCATACATTACGACGAACTGTTCGCGTTAGCTACAATACCGTACGATTGGCATAGCAGAGTGCGCAGTGATCCTTCAATTGTCATCCAAGGTCAATGTTGTGTCATCTGAAAGAGCTTATCCGACTTCTTATTAGTGATCATTAGCAACTTTGGCCCTATCTCTCACCGTTTCTGAAATACGGCTACTTGTTGGTTGAAAAACGCACATTTTCCCTACCCCTGCTTTTTTCGACCCCACATATGAAAATGTTCTCTCTGTACTAGATCGCTGAAATTTTGCAAGCATGAGAGCCATGATACCTGTCTAATTAATCTGTAATTCCGGCAAGACCTACCGTTTAGCCACAATACATGCGTTACAGACAGACGACAGACAGACGAGTGACAGACGAGACAGACAGAGGAGTGATATAGGCCTAAAACCACGGTCGACCTAAAACCATAAATAATTAGGGGATGTAAATATGGTTCACGTGTCATCTTTTAATTGCACCGCCTAGATTTTCTGTCAGCCGAAAATAAGTCAAATTTTTGCACACGCGTTTCAGTCTTTAACAATAGAGCCTACGACAATTAAACACATTAAAACTCAAGTCATTGTGGTACTAAATTTTAGATTTCACAAGTTCAACGGATAGACAGCAAATCCGGCAGGCCGCTATAAGTTATAAGTTTAGGTCGGATCGACGCACGAATGCTGAGTGATGTTGTATATTAATTATTACGAGTATTAATAGAGCAGGCGACAGAGCTGGTCGACAGACTGGCGAGCGGCGTGGAATCGTTATTGATCGTTGGCGGCGCTGTCAGCGCGTACATAGGCCCCACACTACAGTACGCGTGTTTGCCATTGCGCCGGTCACTAACTCACGACGCATTGTCAGCCGCCATGCCCAGACTACACGGACTCTATACTACCACAGCGCGAACTGCAGACAGACATGCAGGAAGTATTCGTTCACACTGGCGCCATGCTCCTTCCTTCCAGATTAATCATCACTCTCTGCACTGCCAGCAGTTCCTAGCAGTCTCTTCTACCGTCTACGCGCGTCTCCAATCAGCTAATGACTTCACAGTGTCAACGTCGCGTCGTCAACAGAATAATCAACTAAACGTGTCTCCTTATACACGATTAGACGGTACACTGTTTGCACGCCACGGCTACGTACGTTCTATCGACAAGTCGACGACGGACCGATTATTGCATTAGAAATCATTGCACGTGGTTCGGTTGTCAGCTTCAAACAGTTAGACACTCACCTGTCACAGCTATAGACCCTACTGTTCCAGTCTCCGACGCTTGACCCCAGTGGCGGTTCTAGCCCACAATATCTAGAGGATGCACGGCCCCATGGCGAGCGCGGTAGCGCGAGCCTATGATGGAGGTCTGAGGACGGAGCCCCCAGTGGGGACCAGAGGCAGAGCCCCTGATCAGGGGGTAACGGGAGTTTCGCCCCCTGAAGCTGAAGCACTTTTGGTTTTTTTCGTTCAATGGAAGCCGAAAATTTGCCCACTTTTCTAAAATTTGGAAGCCCAAAGGAGTCAGATATGTGTGTTATATTTGCAAAAAATCACGGGTGGCCACGAAACTGGGGGGCTGGAGCAAAACTGGGGGGCATGTGCCCCCAGGCCCAGGCCTAAAACCGCCACTGCCAAGTTCTGAGATATGTTTTGTCTGGAGATGGCCAGGCTGAGTTTAGCTGATTTGCTGATCCGGTCATTGCCCATTTTTTCCAGTTACTGCTATTTTCTGGTGCATCATTTTCAGATCCTGTATTTTCAGCTCCCCAACCCAATTCCAATTTCCAATGCGCGACAAGGCAGCCTCCCGACTTAACTCGCATGACACTCGCGTATACTTGAAAGGCAGCGGCGCTCACTGGCTGATCTAGCCTATAATTCAAGAAGCCTAGTTGGTCTTTGAGCAAATTAGTTATTGAACCAACTCGATTTCCTGCCATTGAAGTAGTGCTTACCTACTGCCGGCTACAAAATGAAGACCAATTATGGCTGATTGGGACAGTGGCGTCATTTGTCTGCCAGCTGAACCACGGTTCCAACTGTCGTAGACCGCGTTATTCTCCTCAAGCTCAGTAGGCCCTACCATTAGCTCAGAATAACGAGCTTCTGCTTCAGAAACTGCAAAACCCGCTGCTGGCCATGCAGGCTTTAATACAGCAAATATTACTAATAACAGATATTATTAATATATTACCCAAATAATGCAATAGATATTGTGTCACTGAGTTTGAGACAGAAACCTGAAACTTTGCTATTCTTAGTAAAAAAAAATACAAAACTGTCAGCCAACAATAAGCCCATACACACAGATATAGGCCTAGGTCTAAATTTTAGATGCAGTCGTACATGTTATAAAATGAATAAAACGACATATTTTTTCTTTTATTTTTTTATAATTTTAGATAATTTGTGTCGCTGGCCGCAAATAACGCAAGTTTGAGACTCCTGGTTTAAAATCCAAGAGAACGAACCATGCCACGTATAGCCTCGATAGTGACTACGTGGGTAATACCAGCTCAACTCAGCCTGGCCACCCCTTCGTGGCCAAACACAGTTAGTACTAGCGACAGCTAAGGCGTAAACAGGCACACCATACTGACTACTAAATCCCCATATGTGTGGTCTAGCAGTGTATAAAAGCTGGTGTCTGGCTGAGGGCTAAAAAACAACAAGAAAGCTCAGCTGTTGCTATAGGGAAGACGCTCTACAGCCTATACAGTTTCTGGTGCAGTATTGACCTTCAAAGTCATCAAAAGTCGATGATTTTTATCTCGTCTGCCAATTAGTGATTACTAGGAACCTTGGTCCTATCACTCACCGTTTCCGAGATATGGCTAGTTTTCCCTTGTAAAACGCATATTTTTCCTACCTACCTCCATTCAACCCCACATTTGAAAATATTCCCTTGCACTAGATCGCTGAAATTTTACATGTTCAGGTTTAAAAAATTTAAAACACAGGGTTAATTCATAATTACTCGTGTAAAAAATCCTCTACGACATATCGTTTAGCCACAGTACATCTGTGACAGACGACGGACAGGCAGACAGACAGACGACACATCGTGCCATAGACGCCCGCGTCAAAAATCAGCACCGTCCCATGTCACGAGCTTTGTTGCTCAGAAAGCACTTCAGGTTTTACTGCTATCAAGAGACAATTGTCTAAATGGCCTATCCATAGGGCAGTGTTTTTCAACCTTTTTGCTGCAGCGGAACCCTAGATAAGTGTGACAATCACTCACGGAACACCATGCAAGCACCTGCGAGTCCAGCGACAAAGTGAAATTTGTAGGGTGTCTGGGGACCGATGTCCCCAGCGGAATCAAGAGGCAAAGAACTTGAAGGAGTCTGGGGCAAAACCTTCAAACGCTGATGAAGCACCAAGCAAAAAACTTGTTTAATTTTACCGTATTAATTACCAATTTTATTTCCCCCGTAACCAAAAACACCTTTCGAGGCGATCGCCAACGGCGCAAAATTATCATTAAATTGTTTTACGTTTTACGCCAACTGACAGCTCAGGGGGTCTGGACCCCTCAGCCAGCATGGGCTGGTGGGCAAAGTTTTTTTTATATTTTTCAAGCAAAATGTTTCAAGAAAGAAAGTCTTTCAATATTTTAATGGACACACGATTTCTTAACACTGACACTAATAAGTTAGTGTTCGGCGTTTAACGCAAATATTCTAACATTGTTAACAAAAAGAAAAATATTCAACACTCTATACATAAATGGATGAATGGCTAGTGCTAATTTGGAACTAAGCATTCGGTGCGTAGTACTTCTATGACATGGTCTGATGTAATTTCGCACGCTAGGTTATTTTTTATTTTTTTACTAATTAGCCGCGGAACCCTTCGCAGATGCTCGCGGAACCCCGGTTGAAAATCACTGCCATAGGGACCTGCTTTTCAAAGTTCTGACTGCACTATCATATCCCATACCGTAACTGAACTACAATGTAGCCAATGCCATACCACTCACTGTCTGCGGCATATGACATTAGCCTACCAGTTATAGCTATAGGCCTAATGATAGTAAGATGTTTTGCAAATCTAAACGCCGTGATCCGTGGCTAGAACATTCCCGAGCGCGACTTACCCGCACGGTGGCGAACACCAGTGTCGTCGTAGTAAAAACAACAGCTTGACTATAGATTTACCCTGGCAGACGAAGCAGGCAACGTCGAATTAGACTAAAGGCGGCTACGTGTAACGGCAACGACGACGAACGACAACGTCGACGCAGCGCGCTTCACGAGAGCAGCAGCAGCAGCAGCAGCATAGCGAGATCGATACTATACCAGCAGGCGCGCGCTGCACTGTCCGCTCTGCAGCAATTCCCGTCATTAGCCTACCCAGTAGCTGTACCAGCCAAGCATCCATCTCCAGTGCCCAATGCGTAACAGTTCTTCGTACTTTAGGCAGCTGCCGGCCAGTTCATTGTACTGTACTGTACTGGCTTCAGTTGACAGTTACAGAGTGCATCAGCATCGATTATTCTAGCCCCTGGCTGACTGTGCCTGTCTTAGCGGCAGTTATTAACTTATTATAGAGGGCAGTTTTCGGACGGATCACGTGGCCTATTCACGTTTGCGGATAATATTATTTGTACGCAGCGTTTGAGTCTCTTCGGAAATTTTATGATTGTTTTTACTTAAATCTAGTTATTATTTTTTTATCGTATTGCACATTACTGTTGACTGACCAGTGGCCAGCTCAAATTGCCGATCGCCAAAGATGCGCATAGCACTCAATGAACTATAGACAACCCTCGCTTTCATCGATTCTGTGAATGCGGCGCAATGCAGCGATTATCTACGGGTAACGTACCCGCCTAATTCCTTTATGATCACGGCCTTGGCGCGAAAAAAAATAAATCCAAAAAGAAACGTTGCTGCTTTGCTGCGTTTGCTTTTGTCCTCCTTTTCCGTCTCGTCTCCTTTACATTCCTTCGCCTCCTTTTCATCCCCTCGTCTCCCTTTTTATCCCCTTTCCCTCCCCCTTCTTTTTCGCTTTCCTCCTCCCTTTAAGTTTCCCGCCCCTTAAAAGTATGACCCTAAAATCCAGCTCGGGTGTCTCCTTGTGAGCTCCTAGATCGGGATCTGGGACACAGCCTCAGACAAAGTCCAATTTAGTGCACTATAGAGATAAAATACAAGATCTGGTGGCAATTATTTTCCTACGTACGAATCAACTAACCAAATTTAGTGCAGTTTAAACGTGTGATTATGTTTTGTCTGGGGACTGAGAACAGACCACGTGAAACCTGAAAGTCTCTAACATCTATTTTAACAAAAATATGACCGGCAATTTGGGAAGGGGCTGGGCTTCCCCCTTACCTACGCCACTGGCCATGCATCCAGTGTGAACACTTGATGCTCCTTTCTTGCAACAACTTACAATAAATGTTTGCATCGTGTTTTCAACACCACCTAAAACTCACTTGCGCAATGAACATTTTAGCTATTGATCAGTAAGTTTTTTTTCAATTTGTCTTGCTCCAATTTTTAAATATTTTTTCTAAAGTTTATTTTCTATTATCATTTATGTTTCGTTCGTGCATTATGGCGTCCTTGAACTATAGAAAAGGGGCATTATGTGTTACATGTTGCTTTATGCAAGCGTTTTATCAAAAACATCTTGAATCGTGGAAATTTCTAACTATTATCAATGCAAAAGCTGCAATTGCCAACATGAGGCGACCAAAAGTGTGACAATTTCATATATGTGAGCTCAACAGACTTACAGCTGAAAAGAATAAATAACATGATGGCCAAAAATGTAGTCTATTCATACTGCATGGCAAATATAAGTTCTGGACTAATAATCACAATAAACAACTGACATACAGGGTGGGCTGAAAAACGGGCACCATTTTTTGTACGCCTTATTACTTCACCAAATATTAACTGATTTTCAAATTTTGTTACTGTCAGAATCACGAAAAAAGTTGTACTGGTAATAACTCTGTCACTATCAATATCATCACATCTTAAGTGTGTCGCTAAACTACCTTGTGAAATGTAGGTGTCTTAAAAGCACCAACTGAAAACAGGACGACTTCCACAACAGCGCATTTTAAGAAATTAACAACAGACAACAATGTGCTTGATTACTGATGTCTCAATTATTGTCTAAAGTAACAGTCACATCCTGCTGTTTGTACATCAAATGTTCAATATGTCCGCTTTGCTGCTGGACGAAGCACTCAAGATGGGGACGCCACTGGACAACGGCGCAATCAGCAAAACGCTGCAACAGTTTGCCGCCTCCTCAGTCAGAAAATTTTTGGCAAACAAATAAAACTTTCCAAAAATACTGACCAAATGCCAATGATGTCAGTGATAATGTGACCATGCACAAACAGAAAAAAATGCTTAAGTATTTTATAAGTAAGCAAAATGTTTTTTTAAAAAAAAACAGGTCTTGGCCTTAAAAGCAGAATGCCGTTTTCATAAGACACAAGGTAGTGTAGCGACACACTTCAGGTGTGGTGGGATCTACAGTAATAGTGCTATTCCAAATTGTCTCCTGATTCTAACAGTGAAAAAATTTGGGAAATCAGTTAATATTTAGTGAAGTTATAAAGCACACAAAAAACGGTGCCAGTTTTTTGGACCCAACCTGTACAAGTACAATAAGTACAATACAAGTACAAGTACAATAAGTCATGATGTTAATACAGTTAAATATTACTAACATGCAAATTACAATATGCTACTGGCAATAATGATGATTCTATAGTATTATTATTCACTGATGAATTACATCTAGCAAAGCCTCTAATGAAAACATCTCAGTCAAAGTCACACTATTTTGTTCATGAATAACCAATCATAATTAATTAGTACACAACTATCATAGGAGTCATACATTTATCAGATTTTCACAATAACAAGCATTACAGCATTATGTATAAACAAATAAAAGAAAAGCTACAAAAAGCACAATCACTCTCAACAATAGTGTTATCAATTCATGCACCCAAAAGTTGTACATAAATGATATTGCCAACCTTATGGCACGTCATGGTTCAAAGTTTCGTGGGGTCACGCCCCTAACCCCAAAGTGATAAATAATAATACACTGAATTTTAAGCCAATTTTTGACCCCACTGTAAAAAATTGCAATGGGGACCCTCATCCCTGGTGTGGGGTGTGCTAGCAAGACTTGGTCATTCTCTAGCATGTAAAAATTTGGGGGTGCAGCACCCCCTACAGGCCAAAATATGGTCCTTGAAAAGTCGATTTGGGGGGGTATAATTTGACCTTCAGATCTCCGTGGTAACTGGACCAAAGTTCACCAGACTTTTTCACCTAACACTGGAGGAATCGTGATAGATCAAATACTTGTCCAATTTTTAGTATCTTCTTTTGATCTGGAGATATTCACCGTCGAAGTTTGAAGTCATCCAAAATTGCGCCAAATTTTGTATGTTTTTAGCCCTTAAAATCTTTTTGGGGAGAGCCGCCCAACATTTTGGACTGAGTTTATTAAATCAAACACACTTCCCATCACGGTGCAAAATTTCACGGCGATCAGCCAATTGAGCTTGGAGATCTCACAACGAAGATGAAAAGAAAAACAATAAATGCCAGCAAAACATAAGTCCGCTCCAAAAGCTACCACTTCCAGACAGAGTAATGATTAACTACCTGGTATCACATTTATACTGATATGCAGTTACTCATAGCATCAGATATTTTTTGAACGCGTTATTGGATCATAAATGAATGTCATGGGACCAGAAGCGTATTAAGGCATGTTCAGCTAAACAAAGCCCGCATGTTTCATACAAATGTGGGCCCTCGTATCAATTTTCTGTTTAGGAAATGATTAAGTAGGTAACGTCATGTGAAGTTTGGGTTTTGCATTGTGGTGTATAGAGTTCCTGGGCGTGAGAATCTGGTGTTACACAAAATGAGCTTTAAAATGTCACAAAATGCCATAAAGAAGCCCTTGCAGGTCCAGAAGCCAGTGGCATACCAGGTATACCTGGTGGGCACAGCTTGCGCCCAGTGAAAAATAGGGGAAAGTTTTGATAAGGTTGTAGATCAAAACTTCTCTCTCTATTTTTCACTGGGCAAAATTCCCCCCCTATTTTTTAAGTCTGCACCCTTAACAAAACTTTCCCCCTATTGTTTTTTCCCTCTATTTTTTAATCTGCACCTTTAACAAAAATTTCCTCCCTATTTTTTTACTCCCTTCCCCCCTCTATTTGTCAGATTTTGATTCCAGAATTGCAGGGATAGAAGCCACTGCCAGAAGCCATAAAATATTCTGCTGCTGTTGGACATTCTCTGGCCTGTTGCAGGCTTTGTTTAGCTGAACGCATTCTCCGATCCATTTCGCTGACCAGTGGCATTGTGGGTAAAAAGTAGGCGGGGCAGAAGTTGAAATATTCCGCTAAACACTGCAAATTTCCAGCGGAATTTTGACAGACGGTCGCAGATTTCTGACAAGTTTCTTTCTCAATTTTGCCTCTAAATTTTAACACAATGCAGGTTTTTCAGCGCCAAATTTGTCACTTTTAGACACAAATTTTTGCAGAAGAAAAATATTTTCCAACAATCTACCGACAACCAAAAAATTATTACAGGCAATTCCCCCTTTGGCATAAATAAGGCCACTGCCACTGACAAATACTGATAAACTTCTTTCACAGTCACTCAGCTAAAAACTTGCAATGAAGTGATTAGTACGGGGGTCGTTCAATAAATAAGTTACAAAACAGCGTTGTTCTGTTAATTTTCCAAATCTAAAAAATCCGAAACATACGTTTTGTAGGAATTTTATTCCAAAAGTGTAGAAATTTTTTGGATGATGACGTCATTATTGTGACATTCTATTTACAGAATGCAACCTACACGTGTATTATTTTCCACACCAGTATCATAAGTGTATGGGTTAACATCACCAAAAAAGTTAATAGTTGGTTCCCTACATGACAGACAACACAGCAGCTGGATATCGTTCAGTCAGTTGCCACTCAGATCTTGCAGTCAACAGAGGTGCGGTGCTCAGCACTGCTTTGTGAACGACCGTCTTGGTCTTGTTTCCTGTGTCCGCTATCTCTCTCACAGCTAAGCAAGATTATGAGAGGAAAAGCAGCATCAAACCAATCCTCACACCTGGTGTGCAAAAAACGCCTGCTGGCTGATGTCCATGCCACTGAAGAACGACTGACTGCACTTCAGTATATCATGCAAATTTCTGCCAACCTAGCATTTTTTACACCAAACGTGAACTGTTTGCTTCATAAAGCACTTGTTGCCATATATTGGATGCATTTCAGAATAAATTTAGTTTGCATTTATTTTTTTGCCCACAAAAATACAATAATGGCACGCTGTTCATTACAGGAAGATTTCAGTGGCAACATCGCAGTATTTAATGTTTATAAATGACGTCACAGTGACGTCATCGTCATAAAACTCACAGCTGCTACCGGTACTCAGAATAAAATTGTCTACAAAACATATTTCAATTTTTTTTATATTTAGAAAACTAACTGAATAACAATGTTTTTTTTATTTAGCGAACAAATCTTGTAACTCATCACACCAAAAAGTGAAAACACATAATTCACAATATATGCATCAAACAAAAACTAAAAACTAAATGTCAGTAAACATGATTAAATATACAGAAAACACACAGAGCCCTCCAGGTTACACAAATATATATATATATATATATATATATATATATATATATAAATAAAAAA
>Ga0209367_1010014_pt1 | contig 12761 bp, 3 predicted proteins | sample WorMetLIZISLAND2_FD_187412 | JGI IMG/M metagenome (GOLD analysis project Ga0209367, IMG submission 187412) | Marine gutless worms symbiont microbial communities from Max Planck institute for Marine Microbiology, Germany - Olavius geniculatus... ... | reverse complement strand
AAACTTAACTAATTACAGTTCATACAGTTCATATTTAGCTGAATAGTTCGTATTTTCACACAGAACATAATAGGCCCACCGACAGCGACACGCATCGACAGCAGCAACTATGACAAACCCTTTTACAACTATACTTTTTTTATTCTTCTGCTATTCAACTTTTTACTTTTATCTTTTTGCTGTCTGCTTAACTTCTTTGAAACCGTTGTACAAGAGACCTTTAGTCGGCAACAGTTTTTTTTAAAACAACAGAAGATAAGATTGTTAGCTGTTGCATATTTATATGCTGCAATCCAAGCAGTAGCAGGGAGGCCACGTGCTACGCTGACAAACTGCGGGAAGATTTGTGGAAGCTCAGTTTTAGTCGCACTTGATCTTAGTGACTATCCACGACTATTCCATCTTAGAATTCATTGCAGAGAGTGCATTCATGACATTGATCTACGGATATATTATACGAACATCCGTTGTCCCTTTCCCGATTACAGGAGTTGACTTAGGCTAAGACAAGTTAGCGACTGCGACTGGTTATGCGGGGATGCTACGAAAAAGTCGAGCAAATGGGATTTTGCTCGTAACTGATATGCGTTGCAGATTTATGTCACATCGTGTGTTTAATTTCGCACAGCCAGCATGTCCATTATGACGAAATTACTGTGGCAGCTATTTTGCAACTAACTCAAATTGCAGACATCGCTCAACTTTGCTATTAAATGACGCGTTTTGCGAAGTTTGTTGAAGGATACTAATACGTGTTGACTATAGGTTTTGCGCAGTACTTATAATTTTTGTATGTAATGCAGATGCGTTGAAAGATCAGGTTTTTTTGACAATAAATATTGTTCTGTCAGTTAAGACAGTCCAACGTACACTTTTGACATCAACCGGCTCCGCATTTGTGGGCAATGACGGTGAACAACAGCATGCACCAGCGGAATGTTATGTGCATCCGTAATAATAATAGTTTAGCAAAAACAACAACAATATTAATAATTCTATTTCAGCGTTTGCTATCAATTAGGGATTTTCACTTCCTGGGGTAATAATGAGTAAATAAATAATAATAACCATTTCCCACCCAGACTGAGATATTTTAATCCCCTTTTCTCTTTTTTGCGCGACTTACCGGTACACTTATTCCTGTAAGTTGCTGAGGTGATTCTCTATAGGTGTGCTGCATGAAGCATGTTTCGAATGTTCTACTGATTTGTCTCATGCAGTAAAGAGCCTAAAGATACGATTAAGGTTTAAAATGCTTTGACATTGCTAAGAGTCTAATTCATTGCTCCGGGTTTTTTTAGCATATTTTGTTTGCTATGTTCCCCCGTCTGTTTCATGCATGGGCGGGCAGCATAGTGGATGATAAATTGCTTATCGCGTCGTGGATCAGCAGACAGTGAGCGACAGTTTTTACTGTCATATTCCACTGCTTACACTGCAGTCCCGACGAAAGAATAATGATGATAATAATGACGATGAATCAATGAAGATAATATTCGTCCGTTCTTACAGTTAGAAACTGCTTCAAGCGTGCTATCGATACGCTTTGCTGAACAGTTCCGTTCTCAGTTTAACTTGCACGAATTATTTAGCTTTTACTTTTTTTATTGGAGATAGTAAAAACTAGCCATATGCTGATAATAAAATGCGTTGAATTTTTTAGTTTTCGTTAGTTTTTTTAGCAATTAATTCCATGTCGTATAATTGTACTCAACTTTAAAAAAATGTCATAAATTAATTTTTTATTTAGTTTTTGACAATCATTTTACTCGTTACTATATAGTTTTTTAGTTGCTCTAATGGTTTACATGAACACGATATGTTTGATTTTAATGCATTTTTATTTATAGGCCTACAATTTTAAATGTGACGTTTCGCAGTACTGTTTATCATCCGTCACTCGTCAATCAACTCAGACTACGTCAAATCCCAACGTCTGTTAGTTATCAGAGTGAACGTTCAGTCACACTCGCATGTTCACTGACTTGTACCTCAAGCAAGCCACGAACTGAGAACAATCTTTCCACAAACGCCTGCGAGCCTGCATAAAAATGACACCTGTGCAATGATTGACTGGACAAACCCCTCGCTTGAATGTTTTTTCTGATGACAGAATCGGATGACAGTTACATGAGTGCCATCAACAGAATAAAACTATTGGTTTTAGGCATGACTTCACAGCCTAACATGCTGAAGTCAAAGTAACAGCGATTATTACTTTTGTGACTTTTTACTTGCGTTAAAAATTATTTGACTTTTTTGATTTTATTTGATCAAGTTATTTGACTTTGCTTTTACTTTTACTTCAGCCATTGTTTGTGAAAGAACAAGGATATAAGTTGAAAAGCTAGTTAGCAGCACTGGCGATGAAATGAGAGATTTAAGCCTATGTGAAAGCAAGCCAGAAAATCATTTTTGTTTCTTTTGTGACTGAAATATTATTAGGTGCAGTGACGATAGCGTTTGTGGACGAAATGCATTTAGTACACTTAGTAGGCATACTTAGCCTATACTACTGTTAGCCTACTAATGAATAATTTGACACCGTACTTACTTGTATAAGCCATACGAGCAAGTCATCTTATACGTACTCGCATTAACGAACTGTAAAGAATTACAATAAATGTACTTGTCTCAAAGACAATTAAACCGTTCTAGGTTTTTGTCTCGTCATCTGGGTTTTAATTAACGACTCAATATTGCAATCGCGTGCAATCCCGTAACATAACGCTGTGATTGCAAAGGCTTGCCAGGCTATTTTCATATGATTAGTCCTTTAATAATCGATCAGTCAAAACATATTTAGCGCCATAATTATCTTCGGATCGAATCAGGAGCGCACCGATCCAGGATCGGACCGGTTCCATGCATCGGCTGTGTCCTGCACCGTACGTAAGACGGTGCACTGCCAATTCGCCATCAATCACTTCGTTCGCTAACAAAAATAGCCTGACAAATGACCGCGATGCACTCTTGCACTCGCATGCAGCCACTGGAGACCAGAGATAATAGCAGAGTAGGCCTACTAAGACTTTTGAAAAATAGCTAAATCACTTGGTCTTTTTTGTCTTTCCTTACACCCGTAACTTGCACAGCAGGTGCTGCAAAAAAGCTAACGGTACGCATCGCTCTTCACTGGAATGAATGTCAGAGCTACGGAGCGTCACCTGCCATATCGGTTCACACGGTGTTACCTGCCACCCGACACAAGAACGCGCCCTGCCTTAATCTCAGATAGCCTACTTAGTACATAGTCTACCTATAACAGAGGAATTGAAGGCTGAGTAACGCGTGGTTGCTTCTATACTAAGACCGTTTACCAGTCCAAGTGCTAACCGAGCCCGGTGTAAACCAAAGCGTTAACCAATACGCCAATTCGCCACTTTACAAGGAAGCCAATCCTATAGGAGGAAAGGTAGTAGACAGAAGGAAAAACCCAAGGCCTATAATGAAGGTATCTAGATATGATAGCTTGGGTGGAGTAAGTACGGATTGAACGTGCCGCACTCCGAGCAGATTGACCGTCGTGTCTGCTGGGTAACAGGCAGGGTTTTCAATAGACCTAAATTTTCAGGACGTCGTGACTTCATAGCTAAAAAATTTGGACGTCAGTGTACAAAATCTCGAAGTCATGCAGTAAGCCTACAAGAAAACTCAAGCAAAAACTTAATGCAAAGCAAGGCACTACTACACTGTGCCTCAAAAAACATTCTGAACATTTTCAATTGTAACTTGAAGAAGGATTATCGGATTCTAATAAATTTTGGTAACACTATTTCTGAAACAACGGGCCATCAAAGCATTATGTCGTTTTTTTACCTTACCCATCGTGTGTTGTTGCATTACCTGGGGAAATCAGAACCGTTGAAATATTGCATTTTCCCCTGAAGTGGTATTACTACTTAATGTAAATAACGCTCAAAACACACTTTGTTTACATTTTTAACACTTTGGCTGACACTTTATCCAATTGCTTTGTTTTTCAACTGCCTGCAATAAATTGATCGAAATGTTGGCCAATTGTGCAATCACAAACATGGAGACGATATCTCTATTCATTGACAGCGGTATCGATATAATGTTATGCTCCAGACTAATCCAGACTTCACCAGTCGCTTCTCAAATTCATAAACATTTCTTAATCACGTCACATGGTAGACATACTGCTGCACGACAGTTAAATCGTGTAATAAACTGGCTCTTGGGGCCAGAGATCAGGATAGACGGATTATCGACGTTTTTTATCATTTCAACGAGTATTTTGCTTGATCTGATTTCCCCAGGTACTGCAGAAGCAGAGAGTGGGTGAGGTGGGAACTCAAACAGTCATTTAATAACCAGTTGTGTCAGAAATAAGTTGCCAAAAATCGTTGAAATCTGATAATCATGCTTCAAGTTACGGTCAATAATGTTGGGAGTGTTTTTCACGTTTTTGCATATTTCGATGCATACATGTATTTCGCTTGGTTTTCTTTCCCGAGGTAGTGCAGAAGCAGTCATTGGGTGAGGTGAAAAACTGAACGGCCATTTAATGGCAAGTTGTGTTATAAATATTCACAACAAAATTATAAAAGTCTGATAATTTTTGTTTAAGTTAGAATCGAAAATGTCCGAGATGTTTTTGAGACACAGTGTACATTTGCATCACTTACGCGCCACTAACATAGGTCGTGGTTTTTACGCGCTACAGCTAGACTGTATAGCGCGTCTCTGGCACGATTTTTGTCTGTCTGTCGGTCTGTCTGTCACAAATGTATTAAACATCTTTATTCACCACAACAGATGGTAGCGATTACAATATATTTACAATACAAACAATAAGAGAAAAAAAGAAAAAGAAAAAAGAAAACATGTCAATAAACTGACAAATACTGAGTGATCAAACGTCCGTATTATGGTTAAACGGTGCGAGATAGGGCCTTGCTCTTGATTACTAATAAAAAGTCGCATATTGGCTTTCAAATGACATGAAAATTATTGGCCTTGGATGACCTTGAAAGGTCATAATGCACTATAGTATGCCAACCGTGCGGTATTGTAGCTAAATAGTAAGTCGTAGAAGGTCGGCGATGGTACCATCGGATAGGGCGCTGGCGACTTCCTATAGGCTGTTTATAGTAACCGTGTCTCCATTTGCAGCGGTTTGGCTGCAATTTTTAATAGAAAGCTTCGAGCCATAAATAGACGTATCTCAGAAACAGTGAGAGATAGGGCCGAGGTAACTATTAACAACTAATAGGAAGTTGCATATTCGTTTTTAAATGACATGAAAATTTTTGATTTTGGATGACGTAGAAGACCAGTAGGCCTAGTGCAACAAACTATATAGGCTGTAGCGCGTCTTCCTTAGCGACAGCCGAGCTTTCTTGTAAATACAAGCAACATTTAATTCTACTAATTTTATGCAAAACGAAGATCGCAGTTTCTGGATCAGAACTGTTGACAGAATATGGTTGCCGTGCCACGTTTTCATGAAATGAAGTATTCAGAAACGAGACAGTCAGCAAAAATTCTTTGAACTGGCGAAACACTTAAAACAGATTCTGACGTCAATTCCAAGTTTATTATAAACAAATAAACATAATAAGAAGCAGATTGATTTAAACGTCGTGACGTCCACCTCTTAAAATTTGGGCGTACGGACTGAATTTTTTGGGCTTATTTACACCCAAACGCCCGCTATTGAAAACCCTGGTAACAGGCTACGCGTTCTCCGCCATTCACTCAGTCTTTCCCGTTTCAAATAGGCTTATAGTTAGGAAGAAAGACTCGATTCACATAGGATACCAGCAATAGCATAGGTTTGTTTGTAGATCCGTCTATAGGTCTGTCAATAACATTGGTAGAACACAGGTCTGTGCCGTAGCTATATAGTCAATCAAAATTGTATTAGCCATTCAAATCGAAACCACACCACTAATTTGTTCTTCTTATTAAAGCAAAACACATATTTCAACCACATTACACAGTACAAGGCATCTGCCGTTGTGGCAGTAGGAAGTTCCACGGCCCGCGGTAAAGGCGGTACAGAGGGTGGAGGTAGGACCGCAGAACCGCGGACGGCCGTGGAACACTACAGTAAGTAAGGTATGAATCTATGAGGAAAAACCTGGTAGTAGTAGCCTACGTACGTTGTGTTGTAGGATATCTGCGAATATCCGTCGCTTATTTTCGTTGTTCATTAGCCTTCGCCCCTACTGGGACTGTCATCTAAGGTTTCTCCTTTTACACGGAACGCATTTCTCAAGAACCCTTTACAGGCAAGGGCCCACCGCTCTACATGGGTAACAGGTTTTCCGCCGCGTTGGGAAACGCCGACCCATGGAAAAGAGATCTGGATAACGACTCCGACCGACTCGAGGAGGAGAAGACCGAGGTGGTTTACAGAATGCACGCAAAGACTGAGCTTATTACTTGACGGCATGTATGCATTGCATAGGTATGATTCCGTCCAATAGCAGAGTGGCGTCTTGTGAGTCAGTAGGCCGTTTATTACGGTAGAGACAGCGGTAAAAAAGTAGGCCTAGGCCTACACGGAGAAACATAAAATGTATCGTAAGGCCTAATTTGCTGTCTTGCAGCTTACGATACATTTATGTTTCTCCATGTAGGCCTACTTTTTTTATCGCTGTTTCTACCGTAATAAACGGCCTTCTGACTCATACATTCATAATACGCCACCCTGCTATTGCTCCATTCATCATCGGACAATTTGTGGTCATTCGGTCGGTGACGTCTGTCTCGCAGATCACTTCCGATGCAAGCTGATGGGAGGCGCAGGTGCACCTGGCAATTATTGACAATCAGCAGACAGGGTTGTAGTGGCCAATCGCGAGGAAGAAAGACGTTGTCGACCCCTACTTTTCTCCACTATTTTACAAAAATTAACATACAAAACAAGGTTCACTCACAGTTTTACGTGCATGCTTAGTGAAACAAATTTACAATAATTTTCAATGTATTATAATTTTATTGTATTTTGTACACATTACAGTTCCAAAACAAGGTGCAAAACATGCAAGAAATCAAGCCAGATTTTGCCCCATACCACTGAGTTTACTTTCAGGCGTCCCCCGCTTCTTCCAAAGACTACAGTCCTGTTGGCAATGTTACCGCGGCAGTAAGTAAGATGCACTGTTGTTGTGCTTGTTGGGATCAAGACGTTGATCAGGGAGAAGATACCGTGACTAGCCGCGAGACAGCAAATTAGTCGTGAATCCGGCGCTGCAATGAGGCGATTTGATTCCGATTCCACATGCAGCAGATGTGACGCCGGCAGCCTTACGCTACGTACTGCGTACTGGCATGCTGACTTACGTGTAAACGAACGGCATTTATTTAGTTTATTTAGAAACTTCATCAGACATAGACATTTATAAGAACTGATGCACGGATTGAATCGTCAGAGCAGAAAATGCAATGTCATTTACACATAGTGGACAGCGCGATAAAAAGACAACAGTACAAAGAAACAGTAAAAGACAACTGATACTAAACTGATGAAACTCGAGTCTACCAAAAGTCGTCTTGTTGAAAACGCCTAACGTCGCCGTAACTTTAACAGTTAAGACTTCATGGAATTACATATAGAATGACGCGTATTTGTGTGGATCTATCGTAGTAGCGTAGACAGTCACGCCAAGTTCATGTCGTGATGGATCAATGAATGGCTGCTAACTCGTCTTGCAGTCAATGCCAGTCTAGATTGCGGCTATTGTGTTCTACGTTGGATTAACCAGATTATTAACCTTCCAACGTCGTCTTCGCTGACTATCGTCAATACCGGTCATTTGGAAGGGGATATAAGTTAGTCACGTAAGTAGGCCTATACTACAACGGACGGAAACACGCATGGTTAGGCTAATGCATCTAGAAAATGGGAAGGGGGCAGACAACATGATTTTATATGGTTCAAAGTGCTAAAAGGTGACTGCCCAGACACACTTTTGGTTTGTAAAATCATAAAATGTAATGTTAAGTCATTCCCGAGCCAAAAATCTTATAAGGCGACAGTGCGGCACTGATCTACGTTTGTTTATCGCGCAGCCAGACACCAGTTAACACTACTGCTGGACCACGGATTCGGGGCTATTGCATCGCACAGTATGGCCGTTTACACTTTACACTTTCCCTTCCGGAAAATGGCCAGACTAATTTAACCTGAACAATTATTCATTTTTGGTCCACAACAGCTCAAAGTACCAGAGACTACAGGGTTATTTCATGCCCAAAAATAGATTTGCGTTTTGGGTTCCTTTTTCGGTGTTTAACTACAACTTTTCTGCAGGTGACGCAAAACCGTTTAATTACAGTAAATATTTATCAAACATGTTAAGATCAATTTCATGCATATACGCAGAATAATTTACAGTGTATCGGCTATCAACAAGCACGCATGATTTGAGTTCGCACGCCGGCCACTGGTCAACGGATGGCGTCAATAATGCGTTGTTTAATGCTGCGTCGAACGTTCAACACGCGATGGCACACGAAAGCTAGATGACACCACGCAGAACGAAAAGTAAGCTGAAAGTAATAAATCAATCGAATGAAAATATTTTTTACTTTCTCATACTAAAAGACGTTAGCTGACACAAATAAGTAAGTGCACAATTGAACGAAGAAATTTCACAAGGGAAGTGAGATGATAGCAGTTATTCCAGTTTCTTCCTCAGTTTATCGCTGAACACAACCAGAAATTTGAGCTAATACTCACGAGACGCGCGAAAGCCTATAGCAGTTCCTGTTCGCAAATTGCCTTGGTCTATCTTTAGCCATTTCGTATCAATTCACTTTTGAAGTGCGCAGCGCAGTCGAAAATTGCAAAAAAGCAATGAAACCCGTTATATTTGGAGTTCAGGGTCTTTCAAAGTCATCGATGTTGATACGCCTAAAAAGCTCGTCACTACGGCTTGTTGTGATAGGCAGCATATCCATGCCTATCTGCAATTGTTATCATGGTAGACTTGCCAGCAACGGTAAAATAACGACTTTTAGGTGGTACCGCTCTTTGATGCCCTCGTGCGCAGGTTTCCTTGAACCTAGAAGGTCGAGACTTGGACCGTTGAAATCTACGTTCAATGCTGAAAATTTCATATGCCGCTTGTTTTGATCTATCTGTAGTGAATTCGGCGCAATCCGCTCTTGAAATGTGTCTCGCAGCCCACAATCGCCAACAAATCCATAAAAACCTCTATTTTGGCACTTAAGGTCATCCAAGGTCATTGAATTTGGTGGCAATCGAGAGCCAGTGTACGACTTCCTATTAGTGATTAATAGTAACCTAGGCCTATCTCGCACTGTTATTGAGATACAGTGAGTTATTGGCCGAAAATCGCAAATTTTGACCACCCCCCTCTCATTTAGGGCCCTCGTTCGGGGTAACCCCCTTCGAATTTATGGAAAAGTTTTACGGTTCCTGAAACTAGAGTCTTTCAGGCAGCGACGGTGAAGATTTGGTGATCCTAGCGTGCACCGTTTTTGACTGATCCGCCCACGTGACGGACGTATGGACAGACGGATAGACAGACAGAATTGCGATGGTTAAAACGCGCTAAAACTGTAGCTGCTTTCGAGCGTAAAAGTGGGAAAAATTATTAAAACCAAAACGCATTTGGCAAAATGATTTTAAACGTAAAGTAACACAATTTATGGCCCACGATGTAAAAGCAACTAACGCATAAATTAGTGCCTCTGAGACGAGTCTGAGTAGTATCAATGTTTCTGGCCAGAATTTAAGTTAAACGGTTCCGAAGCACATTTTGTTCAAATGATTTCAAAGATACAAAAAATAAAATTGTAGTAAAATTAAAAACGAGATTTTTTACAAATCGCAGTTGTTGCATTAGCTAAAATTTAAAAGAAAACTAATAAACCCCTAGTTGGAACCATATTAGTGGGATAAAACCTACAAGCAAAATGAAATGAAATGCTATTGAAACTTATTACATACGAAGTCATACCTTATAACGAAACATAACGGTGCCTGGCAAATAGTATTTCACTTTGTGCATTGATTTTTGTGACACACAATGACGGAGGTACAGAGTACAGACACAAAGACAGACAAACCACACTGCGATAACATTTATCGCTATAGCCGGTGATGCCGTCTATAAATTGCTTACGATGCAGATTGACATACTTGGCATATTCGATGTTTGAGTTTTAAACGCTACTTAAAGACTATTGATCAATCCAGCCTCTATACCCAATATTTTCGCTGCTTCTTTACCGCGTAATATGCTGAGTATTGCAAACATTTGTTGTAAATCTGTGGTTAGCAATGGATGCAGTAGACCTAAGGTAGTTTACTCAGAACTATTTTGGTGTCATTAGCTGCAATCACGTCAGTTGCGGCTTACGGCAGTTTCAGCAGCATGCTCGAGCAGCCGCTAAAAGCTTCGTTAATGTCAATGCTTAAGGCCACGTTCCATTAACGCGATTCCACGTCGCTGACTTGTCGAAGGCGTTGGGTATTTGCCTGAAACTTTTCTAGACCGTGTGCGACATCTTGATTTTTATCTCTAACTAAGCTCATCTTTGTGTGTTTACATGTATTTACAGTGGTAGCAAAACAATCATCATACGGACAGTCTATGCCCTTGGACGTCTACTTATTGTTATTTTTTATTGTCGTGTACAAGAATGTAAGTGTGAACAGTTAAAAATTCCCGCCCTAATTAAAATAGGGACTGTAGAGTCACGGTGATCACAGCCGTTCAGTCACAAACAGTCAGTCAGACAATTATACCGTGAATGGATATAGTTCGATCCCGTGTCCCCGACTGAGTGTAGTTAAACTATGAGCCTATAGTCAGCGACGGCGATGACGGATGACAAAGCGGCGGTGCGACTGACAGGCCGCATGGCTGAAGGATTTTTGTTCGTTCTGCTCGCATGACATTTCTCATTCCATCTGACACGATAACTATCGGCTTCATGCCATCGGCGTCATCGACATCGGCCGTCGCTGGCCAATATACTCGTAATAACTATAGACAAATAGGGACCGATATCTATAATTCTTTCACTCTTGCATTCACAGATGATGAATTGTGGAATGTCAAAAGTCACACATTTGACGCACAGTGTCAGATGTAACTTTTTTTGTAGCAGGTTGTAGTAGCTAACCTCAAATGCGTCTAAAAAGCTGCACGCCGCTCAGTGAATTGAACCACACAGTGTGAATTAATTTTAATAATGATCTTTCTATATAAACGAATAATCAACATTTTACATCACTTTTAATGAATGAATTTGTTGTGAATTTATACAAGTTGAACACTCAAACTTTACAAGGTAGCGCGTCGACAAATTTGAGGTCAGGCAAAATAAATTATTTAAAATGCTGCACATTAGTAAAATACCGAGACACGTTTTTGCAAAGCAAGATGTAAGAACTTTACAAATATACTGCCATTAACAGTGAAGTTTGTGTTAAAAATTGTATTTATTACACAAGCAATTGTAAATGTTTATTAGTTGTGTAAAAGCAAAACGGAGTTGAAAGCAAGGCAGACACAATAAGGCATAATGTACAACTTACAATAGTTCTCATTCGAGATTTGGGTTTTTACAGTTTTTATCACGATATTTAAATGTACATTGTAATTCAAAAACAATCACACAAAACTTTTGTCCATTAGCTCGAAAATTGTTGACGAATTTTTTTCAGTTATATATTGTTTTAAAAATTTGCAATAAAGTGATCGCAAAAAATCTCGCCACACCTTTAACGTGTCGTCGCTGCTGTACTTTGTAAAATATTATTTGTGGAAAACTTTACATACTAAAAACACAACCACGACCGCAGCGAAGCTCGCACTCAATGTAACAGCGAATAAAGTCAAAGCTAATACCAAGCCAATATGACCAGCCAGAAAGTTAAGATTTAACGCGCCATATAGCACGAAATCAGCTGTCATGCAGAATAAAGATGTTGGAGCAAAATGCTTTCGGCGCAGACGAACGACGTTCAGTCAATCGTGACACAGCGTGCGCAGTGTGCTGTCTATGCCACTTTGATATCTGTCGATTCGGAAATCCCAGATCGATGCAAGCCATTACTGTGACTCGATTCTGCCGTAGCAGTCGCTGCCTACCATCTGACCAACAAAACCGTGCCAAAGCGTACAAAACACATTGGCTTTCGAAGATAATGTTTTACAAGGTATTGTACGGACGCATTTAACGTGTAGTGCGTTTTTTTATGATCACTTCATTGCGAATTTCGCAAAAAGTGCGTCAATGAAAAACTGAGAATATTTGGCATTAGTTTAGGATCTTTTGTCTCTGACGTGTGTGTACGTAAGTAAGTAAGTAAAGTATAAATTTATATAACGCATACTCAAAAAGATCTCTAATGCGCTAAATACATTTTGTCATCAATATTTCGCAAAAATGTATATCTTCAGCTGACGTTTGAAAGTATCGAGACTCAGTTCTGGGTCACGAAGACTGTCTGGCAGCGAATTCCAAGTCGACGGGCCCGCCACAGAAAAGCGCCGACGACCGAAACTGTTCAGTAGATAGCGCGGTACGACCAACTTCCGCTGAGTGGCAGAACGCAGATGTTGACGGCCAGTGACTTCTGCTGTGAGTGTACAACTGTCCATCAAGTAGCAGTTCCATAGAGACATCGATACATGAGCACTGCGAGCTTAAATCGTACTCGATCGGTGACATCAAGCCAGTGGAGCTCGTCATGCATTAATCGCGACAAACCACTGTCGTACTTCCGAGTGTCAGTGACGACGCGG
>Ga0209367_1010013_pt1 | contig 12762 bp, 5 predicted proteins | sample WorMetLIZISLAND2_FD_187412 | JGI IMG/M metagenome (GOLD analysis project Ga0209367, IMG submission 187412) | Marine gutless worms symbiont microbial communities from Max Planck institute for Marine Microbiology, Germany - Olavius geniculatus... ... | reverse complement strand
CTTATAGGCTCGCGCTCTGCGCACTCACCATGCCCCCCCCCTTTGCCAAATCCTAAATACGCCACTGGTTACCTGCTGCCCCATACAGGTGAACATGCCCTGCCTTAACCCCAACCCAGCAGGATAGTACCAGGGAGGGATGAAAGACTCTAGTTGACCTGGGAAATGCAACTTCTCCGACTGCATTGCATCAAGCTGAATTAAACCTGACAACTAGATAGCAGTCGTAGCCCGCAGGTACCTCCGCCAAGGCAATGCTATTCGCCAGGTGGCGTCACCATCTTCGGTTTTGCAGCAGTTCCGCTTATGCCCCCTTTAACGCAATGGTAACAAAAATTTCAAAGTGATCCAGAATCCAGGATTCCTGCCGGATCACCCCCAAAATTTAATCACTTGTAGCTTATGCCATGCCCGACATACCCTAAAATTTTCAGAAAAATCCGTCCATAACTTTTTGAATTATCTTGTACACACACACACACAGACAGACAAACAAACAAAAACCGGCAAAAACATAACCTCCTTGGCGGAGGTAACAACTACTATGATGTTATCAATACTACAAGAGTCAGTGGCACCATGTTCCCCTAATAATTATGATACACAGACAATCAAATACGTATTACCTTCAGCAACTTGATTTGACAACCGTAAATCCCTTAGTGCAACCAGCTAACAATATTTAAGTGAAAAAATCAACATGCTAATTAAATAAAGATCAATAAATGCTAAACCAAAAAAATAGAAAGTAACACAGAAATATTTATCTTTGTCTCTGCTACCAAAGTCTGTGTGCTTTGTTACTTACTGGCACAATATGTGATCGTGATGTCATCGTAGAAATACGTATTTTACCTCAAATATATATGCGTGAGTGAGTGAGTAGTTTCTTAATGGCACATACATGCAATATTAAACCGAATATTAACAGAGTTAACCTTTAAACATGCTGGAATGAGGATATACGATGGCAAGAAGATGCCACTTGACCAGTTTGACGACCCACTCGATCGTGTCCTCGACAAACACTTCTTTTGGCATCCCGTCGTCCATCATGATGAACAATGCTGCAGAGACGGCATCAAAGCCGGGCAGGACCCGGTCATCCAGCAGTGACAGAAGCTGCTGCATGTCTTCTTCAGAGTCATCGCAATCCTTGGAACCACATAATGACAACAACTGATCATTAACTTGGCATGCTAATAAAGTAAGCAAGTAAGTAAAGTGGCCGAATCTGAGGCACTTCGCTAGGGGGAGCTGAAAGCAGTGAGTTTTAAGGAGGCGACGGTAAGTGTATGCAGCCAAGTACCTAGGTTTAACCACAGCGAACACTAGAAATCAGTTCCAGATTGCGGGGGCTGCAATGCTACAACCAGGGGAGGTGAAAGTTATGCGGACACACGGAACCAACAAAAACATATAACTTGACAGTATTTCATATTAACAGCCTCAAGGAAGAGTCAGTGTTTAACATGTCCAAATCACTCCACCCGGCCTTCACAACAGCCAGGCAGAAAGGTCCGATCCCCCAAATTTTTGTAAGCACTGTAATATGTCTTCCTTTTTTTCTACATAAACTTAATTTATTTATAACTCATTTCTGTTCTATCTCACTTCACTTCCTGTTCTACTTTCATCCACCAGATCCCACTTTTCGAAGCCAGTGGAGTTGCTCAAGCACAAATTTTAAAAAGTTCAAAAATTTAAAAAGCTCATCAAACATGATTGTGCAGCAGCCATCAGTTTCGACTTTGCTTGTCCAGTCTGCAGTTTCGTCTGCATGCATCAGACTGTTGAACCAACATTAACGACACAACATATAAGAAACAACCTTTACATTAAAGGTATGAATAGCAACTGACAATAGAAGACAGCTCATCCAATAAGAGGAACTCTAAATGAGATTAGATGAAGATGTTTACCAAATCGACTTGCGGAATCAATGTACAGCCGTATCGGATGCTCCATGGCAACACTCTCAGCAGCTGGACCAGTGTCTGACAGGGAACCTATAGTTACATTGCACACACACTGTGTTGACAAATACAACTACAACAGTACACAAGCAAGTCAGTCAACACAGAGCGCTAACAGTGTGATTGGTCCAGGGACGAGTGCACTGCATAATGGTGGCCTAACTATGCACTCGCCATTCCCTGATGTTGGCAGCCTACCTACATTGTATCGGACGCCAGGACGCGACCACCTGTCCACACTGCAATGGAGTGGACGAAATGGTGCAGCATCTGATGTTTCGCTGCCCAGAGCAAGACCAGGTGAGAAAGGATACTTGTTGAGAAAGAAAGGCACGACTGATACACAACATCATTAGAGCTTCCTGGAGTGGAGAAGCCCCTCCCTACCCCGACAGAAAATGAGAGATCAGTGTAAAATACTATTTCTCGACAGGTTATCAGAGACACAAAACAATACTGTTTGCATATGCACATAATTTACTTTCATTTTGCTAACAAATTCACTAGCTTCTTAGAAGTAAGGTCTATAAGTAAGCTCAACCCACACTTCACCAAATTATACTCACACCACAGACTTCCAAGACACAAACTGGTCAGAAATTATTTTACCATTTTTGAGGCACATAAGATGACAGACAGAAACGCTCCAACTTTCATGCTACTTTGCAATGTTATGCATGCTAAATATACAAATACTACAATATAAAACAGCAGTGCTGTAATATTCAGATGACAAGTCAACAAATATCTACCTGCTGCAATGTCCCAGTTAACCTAAATTTGGCTGTTTCCGACCTCAACTGATGCAGGTGGGCAGATGAAATTGGACTGACAGGGTATTCTACCATATCACCATTATCATCTGTTCAAACATAGCAACAACACTAATTTACACCAACGCACAGAATAATCTGACCCACACAGTTAAAAAATAAGTACAAACAAAATATTTAAAGTGTACAATGTCAGCCAGTGGCCGAATCTGAGGCACTTGGCTGAGCTGATAGGGGGAGCAGTAGATCTGCTGGAAGCATTGAGGTTTAGGGAGATGACGGAAAATGCACGCAGAGCTAGAACTGCCACTGCTAGGTGGGAGTGAGGCCCTGTTGCAATGCTAAAACCACGGGAAACAAAGGTTGTACGGACACGTGGAAAGAACAGCAAACTGGTGTTGGCAGAATGCAGAGAACATGTAACGGTGTGACAACTGCTTCCTGTGTGGCCACCTTCTTGTGGTGGAAGCGTCTGGGCTTGACGTCAACCGAGCGAACAGCGACCGCTGGCAATGGAACGGTCACCTGGTACTTGTGTCCGAGTTCATCGGCTCAGCAAAGTGCTGCAACCCCTGGGGATCCGGTTCCTGGGAGTTCGTCACGCGCGTCTATTCGTAACTGATCCGCGACGCCTCTGGGACTTCCTTGAACTCACTGGAGTGGTGACCCGCCTTCTCGACCGGAAATGAGAAAGAGTGTGTGACAACTGAGAAGAGAATGGAGATAAGCAGGTTGAGAAAATTTAAGAATGTTGTGTGTACGTTGAATGCAGCTTCATAGCTCTGTAGCTCTGCATATTGGTGCTATATAAATATGATTAGTATTAATATTAGTATAAAACTGCACAAATGACCAAATGAAAATGCAGTTCTTATACACTTCGAAATGCTCGAATCGAATATACACTGTGTCTCAAAAAAAACCGGACCCCTATTATGTTTTGAAATAACTCCAACAAACTGTGCGTAATAATAATAATGATTAGCTGAGAAAATCGTATATCGTAGTGTGTTACGGGCTTACGATATTTCATAAAAGCTGGTGAAAGATGTGGATGAACTGAAGCAGTGCTTGATGGAGGTCTGGTCTGGCCTATGGCAGACCATTGTCGATGACGCAATTGACAAATGGAGAAGACGTCTCCGGGCCTGTGTTCGAGTAAAGGGACAGCACTTTGAACATCTGCTGCAACTTCTGACTATGTTGTTGCTAATCAACAGTTCGTTCAACTTCAAACGTTGGCGTTATAACATTTAATGATTTCGTAACTGACGTTGTTGGTTCGTTGGAGTACTGCAGTGCAGTTGCCTCTATTGTTGGTGCCACAGGAAAACCTCAGCTGGTACTCTGTTCTTAAAATTTCTCGCAAAGTAACACATGCTATTAAGTGCTGATTCTCTAGCGATTATTTTTGTCAAAATCTATTGCTATTGAACCAGGACTGTTGGAGTTATTGCAAAAGGTAGCAGGGGTCTGGTTTTTTTTGAGACACAGTGTAGTATTTACTTTATCGTAAATTAGCCCAAGACTTCCAGTGCTGTGAAAAAACTTAGATAAAAATACATCAAAAGCCAAACAGATCTGCAAAACACTGTTGACTGAATTTACAGAAGCACTTGCAATCGATTTATTGAGAGCTGAATATACTAGCAATATAGCAGCTAGTCAGTTGCAATGAATTCAAACGATACAATCCTCAAAATGACATCGTACATAACTCCACTCCACAAAATGGAACCAATGTAACAAAACCATCAACGCTGTATGACATGTATGTCTTCCAATAAAGACTACTTATTTGACATTAGAACTCGCGCTGTTCTAGAAATACGTTTGCTTATTTTTAGGCCACATCAAACATGCCAATGACAATGACATACCAGCAGCAGCAACACTGGCAGAGAATTCAGCACCATTTGTGGACTGTATTATGCTACTAATAACAGCCGAGAGACGACTGCAATCAGGCAAGCTGTCTATGCCAGCCCCAGTCTCTCGTCGACGACGTTTAGCTGGCTTTGGCTCAGCACGATCTGATGCTACAAGCAACAAGTAGGCTAACAGCACATGCAAACAGCCTACAGCAAGTACACCAGAAATAATGTACATAGTAAACAAGAAGAAAGAATAAGAGACTTGTAACTTAATTGTAAATACATCAAGTACTAAAAACGTTAAATTTTGAAATGCAAGTACACAAAGCAAAGCTCAAAACATTCATGTAACTGAAAATAACACAATGATTATGGTAAAGTTTTAAATCTCCATAAAGTAAATATTTAGGCATAGCTACATTAAAGCCAAAAACTTTTGCTGTTTTCTAAGTAGTCTTATCCCGATAAGGAATAGGCACAGTCAAAATGCGACAAAAATTAGCCACGAAGTAGAAAAAATAATGCCACATTGCAATTGCCCAAAAATTTCACAACTTTTCAAAATAGACCCAAAATAACACTCCAATTCAGTGCCTCTGCTTGTCATGTTTTTTGACCACTATTATCCAGAAAACAGAGTAGCTAGATAACAAAACGTCTTACAACAGTACATACATGAAGCTGAGTTGTCAGTCGATGTTTCGTCATCTGGTTCGACGTCGCGATCAACAGACTGCAATCTACGTCGCTTGTGTCGTGAACTTGCACCAACCTTCTTGCTACCTTCATTAACCCGTGTCTTGCCCCTGGTATGCTGAGCGCCGTCAGACGATGACGCCAGCATGACTGCACCACATGCAGCTGCTGCAGCGGCGGCAGCAGCCGCTGCATCAGCGGACTGTTCCACAACCACAACCGGTAGCATAAAACCAGCATTCTTCACGACGGCAGTTTTATACATGGAAGACTTTTGTAATCGGAGCAGACTGCCTGAGTTGGCGCTACTGTCCGAGCTATTTCTCCCAGCCTCTCCTGCAGCTGACATGCCCACGCTAATAGCATCTGAAGACGTTTCATCAGACTGGTGATCCACATTGTCCATCAGCCGTTTATTACGTCCACGCCAACTTTGTCTTGTGATCAAAGCACCATCGGGATCTAAAGACATTTCATTTGATTGGTGATGCGCGTTCACTGGTGGTTCATTATGTCCACGACGACTTCTTCGTCTTGTGATCGAAGCAGACTCGCCAGCATCGGAGTAGGATGAATTCTGTGAGACAGCACTTGCACTAGCAGCTACAGAACTTGCCGAACCCTGCTGCTGTGTTACACCGGCACATGCAGTGTCGGCGACCTGCAACACATTCCGCCGGACACGCTGCCTTCGTGTGGTACTGGCGGGCATCTGGTTCAGTGACGTACCATAGGGCAGAGGAGCATCAATAATAAAACAAGGCTCGGCTAGCACTGGCACGGTGGACGCTGGCAGTGGAGACATATCTGACAACACACACATGCACAAACACTGACAGTCAGAACTGCACAAACCTATCACTGCAATAACCAAAAGCAGAGTGACCATTCTCCAGATACTATGAAATTCCCTGATGATTCGCAGCACTCCTGACCATTTTATCTGGCTGCGGGTATTCAACCAGGGTAACCTAACCCTAGTACTAACTAAAATATATCATGGATAGAAATATTAGAAACTAAAACATAAGTAAAAAACATTAAGCAATAAACAGCATAAAATTAACTGGCATGGAGTACTAAATGAATGACACTAAAGAACTTCTTGATGCAATTGCTAGACAAGTTTTTGAGCAATTTTTCCCCTCACAATTTTTTCCCTAAAAATTTCAACATTTTCCCATCTGTATAATTCCCCAAAGTTTCCAGGTTTTCCAGACAATTGGTTATCCTGCAGAAGGGCAGTCAAAGACTCTAAACCTCTAAAAATGCTATGTCAATTTTTTCTGCTGTGTTCCATCGAGTGGCAGCACTCCCAAAATCTAATCACCTCCAATTTAGGAAAAGTTTAACCTTCCCAGAAAATTTCAGCCAAATCATACTATCCTAAGTTTTTGTGCAATTCTGCTAACAAACTTTTTCACCATATCTCACTATGACAAATAATCCAAAAATCCTGTCGCGGGTCCAGATTCAAATCCAAATCAACAAACTTCTGCAAACGATATCTAAGTAAGCAAGCAAGTACAATGTGACCATCCGATAAAATCCAGAGCTTCACAGCAGCTGGAGCACATCAGTAAATAATATGCCAGTCAAACTTCAAAAGGAGAACAACAATTTTGATCACTTCAATCTATTACTGAGAACGTTCCTGTTTATGTGAGGGTACAATGAAACACCACACCGGACATCCAGTACGAACTGGTGCGGTTAACCATAACTGTAACTCTAACTCTAACCCTAACCATTCAGTGCGATCCAGTGCAGTGTTTCATCAGTGAGGCTGTTGTGCATTGCAAACTTTTGTCTGATTAGCACTTACTATAAGCAAATTTACTTACCGGCATGTTTACATTATCTGTCTGCATATGCTTCACATGTTGGGTCAAAAACAGTCACTTGTTAAACTTTTTAACGGTTCTTAATATAGACAGCTTCTCTGCCATGCTAATGACTAGAAATAGTAGTAAATCATGGAAACATGGCAATCACGAAAACCGTCATTTTCGTCAAACGCCACGATTATGCCAAAAATGCCATGGTTTTACCTTTTTTTACAAAAAAATATTTTCTGTCTAATCAGCAAAAGTTCAAATTGATTGTCATTTTAACACAGAAATATTTATCTTTGTCTCTGCTACCAAAGTCGGTGTGCTTTGTTACTTACTGGCACAATATGTGATAGTTATGTCATCGTAGGAATACGTATTTTACCTAAAATATATATTTCTATGGAGTTTAAAACCATGACTTTCAGCTATAAACAGAAATTTTGTTGACAAATTTACAGACACAAAAATGACACTGCATGTAGTGACAATCGTCACGCGTCAATGCTAGATGTTGAGTTTTATAAACTGTACAGACTTTTACAGACCGTCCTTGGGCCAGTATTTTGATGCTGACGTCTCTGCCGTGATTTTGGCAATTTTCACAAAAGTTTGCCATGTTTTATACCACTGTTTGCCGTGACTTTCTACTGTTCGTACTAATGACACATAAGCAGTGTCGACTTTGATTACAGATAGAAACACAGCATTTCAAACCACATATTGACGATCCACAGCTGGGAACACCACTGGTAGTGTCAAGTCTTTTAACTAGATAAAAAACAAAACACCAACAAACAGTATAAATATGCAAACAATGAAAAAAATACACAAATTACAACTTTTGCATATAAGGTTAAAGTAGCTAGTAATGCCAATGTAACCTAACCCCAAACTAGTAATAATGGCCAACACAGATCGCGACAAAAATTAAAATTATACAGTTTAAATATTTCTGCTCTTAAACCTTATGCTAAAAAAATTAATCGATTCATGAATGAATGTTAAGTGTCAACAGAAGAATGACCATTACTAAATTACTGTTAACAGCAAAATGCCTATTGTGATAATTACATCATAGAATACCAACAAAAAAACCAAATACAAGCATTAAAACTGGCAGCCCAAGCTGCTACAATGTCACTGGATTAAAAGATGCTAGAATACAAGTCTACAATGGTCAGCAACATACAGAATTATCATTCAGCTAAATTAGCAGTGTGTGATACATACTGATTACTTTGGGCTTTACAGGAGAAATAAACAACTTTGGGTTGTTATCTTTTAAGGACTTCAAAAGATTCGGAACAGCTGGAACAGCACCATTTGGTCTTTCTGGTGAATACTCTTCCAGTAATTCTCTGAATTCGTTCGACACAGAAAAGCAAACACCAATAATAGTGCCAATAAGCTATCAATGAAAAAAATGTGACTGACTCACATTCATGTTCACACATTGTGCATAGATTAGAGTTTCAGTGGATAATTCCTGAACTCTGTAAATAATTACAATTTATATTTTAATCTATGCACAATGAAGAACTAACCTCAACAAGAAGCCCAGATGTTGCTTAGGATAGTGGACCTTACTAGTTGTCAGTGGCATTCAAGGTCATCCAAGGTTGATGATTTTCATGTCATGTGAAAGGGTGTACGCCACTTCCTGTTAGTGATTAATCTTGGTCGTATCTCTCAGTTTCCAAAATATGGTCAGTTTTCTATCGAAAATGCACATTTTTCCTACCCTCCCTCCATTCAACACAGAATTTGAAAACTCTCCCCTTGCACTAAATTGCTACAATTTTGTATGCCTAGGTTTACAAGTTTTCCCCTCAGACCTACCTAGCCACAATACAGACGACGACAGACGAACAAACAGAGGACAACTCGTACCATAAGCTCGACCATTACCCAGTACTTATGTACAGTCGGCTAAAAAATGCTGCAATTTCACAATCACATTTTGCAGTGCCTTAAATATAACTACCAAAATGACAAACGAAACGTAGTCCAACTTATGCTGAGTGACAGCAAGAGCTGTGGGCTGCAAACTAAGAACTACTCTTACAACAAATCCACACCAAAATTTACATTTCCGGATGTGGCCAAACCTGCAATAACTTTGCATAAATTGGCCAGTAAAAGTAAAATTAAAGTAGCAGCAGCATCAACACCGAAAATGATCACATTATTAGCAGCCATCCACACACTAGTAAGGTAATCCGCATCAGAGGTATGCATAAACTCAGCTTGTCTATGGAACTATGCCCAAATGTTCGTTCCTTATTACCGCTACTAAAAATAACATGCATTAAGCATTTAACGCTATACTTCAGAAACGCCCAGCCTTGTGTGATCTCAACAAGAATCTCAAATTACCGAGGCATGTCTCAAGTATGTTCGTCACTGAGATATGGCTGTTTCTAACGTATTTAGCTCAGTAATGAGACGGCATACAAGCAGCACTGCATTACTGGAAACAAATGTCACAAAAAATGAAGTCGCAACGTACAGGTCGCAAGCGACCACCGTCTGACTGAGAGCATTACTCAGCTGAGTGGTCAGCTCGATGGAACTGTCAGCTTCAAGAAGACGTGACGCTGAGTGTCTGATGGGAGATGGATGCAGCAGGCTGCTGGCGGAGCAACGCCGACGTGTCTGAGGAAGTGGAAGCATGCCCACCACTAACAAATAACACATTCACCAACTTAGACAGACAATAGCAGCGTTGCAAAAGCCCAGGGTTTTTTTTAAAAAAAGCTCAGGTTTTTTTTAAAAAAGCTCAGGTTTTTTTAAAAAAAGCCCAGTCCGGTGGGTTATGTGGTTGGTTTTATCAGGTTTCTGAGTTTTTTTTAGTTTTTTAGGTTTTTGTAAAGGGCCCAATATGATGGGTTTTATGATTTTTACTATTTACCAGTTGGTTGACTTATATGACTAGCCTTTGAATTGAATGCACGCAAGAATTTGGTCACTACTGTGCGGCAAGGTAACACGACCACCGACGATTACGTAATGAGCTTCATCTGGCGGCTGCCAGCGCCATAAAGTCGTTTCACATTTTAGCATCATCAAACATTCAAAACCTGCATGTTTAATGCATCATAACATACTTGCTGTTTGTGTGCGCAATTAGACTTGAAAGAAAAATGAGAGGGGTGATTTAATCAAAGAGGCGATGTTATTTTATTGGGTGGGGGGGGCAAAATTTCAAGCAAAAGGGCAGTTTTTTTCGACACAAACCTCGCTCCCGGGGCGATTCTATTTTACCAAGGGGGTGACATTTTAAGGGGGCGATGCTATTTTGTGACACCGGCACATGTCGCAGAGACCATGAAATTCATGGCCGACCTTAAGGCCTTCGGCTGGGACCTTTGAGTGGCCGTCATTCACCAGATGTCGCCACGAAGCTGAGCACTACTGACAAACTTGACTTGACAGAATCAGCGGGGAAAAAAGACCCGACCATTCAACCCCCATCCCAAGCTGCTGGTGAGAGCAGGTGGAAGGCACGTACCTAAGGCCCAAGGACTCAAACGATGCGGTCAGGGTTCGCGACCGTGCAACAGGAAAGGCGCTAGATGGGACTGACAGACAGACAGACTTTCCGCGCATTATAGTAAGATTGTCTGTTTGCTCACGACAGGATAGAATATGACAATATCTGCAAGTTTATTCGTTTTAATGTTTCAAAAACTTATCCATGACAAAATATTTCATCATTAGTGGAACAACAAACTAAAAATAGATAAGGTTTGGGTTGAGTTTTAGCGGTTTGTAAAAAAGTAATTCACCCAAAAATGCACCAAACTATGTGTTTTTTGGATATCTGCCCATGTGTCTTAACCCTGATTACCCGGTAGTCTTGTTACGGTTTCACGCTGGCCGAGGTCAGTTGGTTTTGGTTCAGTTTTGGGGGAAAAACCACGGTTTCAGTTCTGTATGGTTCGCTTTTCTGACTAGCACCAAAACCAGTGCAGACCTGCAATGACAACGAGCCTGCCAAATTGCCTATATTAAAAATATAGGTTACAGCATAATATATTACAACATAAATGCATTACACATGTATGCATGTTATAGAAGTTTACAGCACAAAAAAGAAAAAAAAACTTACAGTTAGAAAGATTTGACACTCCAGTAACAGCGGGCAACTGGTCCTCCATACTGCCAGGTGATGACGACGACCGAGATCCCTTTGATTTCTGTTTTTGACTAGCAAACGTTCAACACAAGAATGCAAGTGTTCAGCTTGACCACAGTTAGAATACTGTGTTCAGGTTACGCAAAAGTACGTTTGAGAAAGTAGAGAATGCGCTACCAAACCAATGCATAAAAACAAATCTAGAATACGAGATAATGCCAGAAGCTATAGATACTAGGGTTAACAACTAGTGATAACTCATATCAAAATATTTACGCACGAAAGCAGCTACTGCTCCGTGGCCATTTTTTTTCTGCTCGCTTCGCTTGCATATCATTTGTACCCCCACTTTTGCATTGGTGGTGCCATCCTTGATTGAAATCAATTGCTTGGTCTAGCTGGGGTCTACCTCCCAGTCTCCCTGGTGTATCATTGAATCTTTGCCTGCCCTACTGGAAATTTTATGTGCTCTGGAAGTATGTATTGCATGATAGCCTGAATGTAATGAGGATAAGGAGGGGGAGGAGCGGGAGTTGAAGTACAAAATGAAAAAACTGTGCCCCCCTTACACACGTCTTGCCCCCCCTTGGCCTCCTTACTCATAAATGGCTGGCGCCGCCACTGGAAGTGGCAGCTGATTGCCATGAGCTAATGATACCGCAGTGCAGTATGCGGCCATCCATTGTCTGCATCATGAACAATGAACATGGATCGGCGGTCTGCAGCAAGCAGACATACCACCACCCCAATCAGTCACACTAGGGCTTGAGCTACTACTCCTAGTGACTCACTGTGTGCCAAATAGTATGCAAAAAAGTAATTTAGAATGCAATGATCCACCGACTAACCTTTGATAACCCTTGTTGTAAAATAATAATAAATAATAATAATAATCTGACTTGTAAAGCGCCAGTATGTGCTAAAAGAAAGACTTCAGTGGCGCTGGCGGACAGAACTAGTCGCTGAGGTTAAATGAGAACGACACGTGCTGCTGTGTTCTGGACGCGCTGCAGTTTCTGGATGCTGCCGGCCGGGGCTCCATGCAACACAGCATTGCAGTAGTCCAAACGCGACAGTATTAGACTGCAGGCCAAAGTTTGGGCCAGCTCAGTGGACAGCAGATGACGGATGTGTCGAATGGCCCAAAGGTGATAGTTGCAGACTCTCGCCACCGAAGTCGCATGGCTGTCGAAAGAAAGACGATGATCAAGAACCACACCGAGTATCTTCATCTTCTCTGCTACCGGTAGATCAACGCCAGCGACGAACACAGAAGACAGGTTCGACGTGGCGACTTGCAGCTGGCTGGATGTTCCGATAACAAGAACTTCCGACTTCTCAGTATTGAGCTGCAGGCCGTTCTGCAGGTACCACAGCCTGACGTCAGCGGTGCAGGCGGCGAGGAGGGCAAGACCGTCGCCGGTGTTGTCTGTGTGCATGGACAGTTGTAGCTGTGTATCGTCTGCATAC
>Ga0209367_1010012_pt1 | contig 12763 bp, 8 predicted proteins | sample WorMetLIZISLAND2_FD_187412 | JGI IMG/M metagenome (GOLD analysis project Ga0209367, IMG submission 187412) | Marine gutless worms symbiont microbial communities from Max Planck institute for Marine Microbiology, Germany - Olavius geniculatus... ... | reverse complement strand
ATATCTCTTTAGCTACAACTGGTAAAAATCTTGTGTAAATTGATCATCATTTGAATTAATTATGAGAAAAACAAAAAGGGGTCCCTTTTATGAAGCATCGTGTATTAGCCTACTTGGCTATATTGTCAAAATAGTTGCTAACTATGCTAATACATGTAGTTTAATTCATTTTTAGTCAGTTGTCCATGACTGGCCTGCAGTGTAGCGGCGAAAGACAGCACGGTGACAAAGTCGACGTACTGGTGCCGCAATGACTGACGACGACCTCAACACCTCGTGGATGATGTTCACCCCAACGCTCAGTCGATGATACATCGCAGACACCACTGAGCGCTGTAAGTGAGTAGACATAACAGCGTATGAACACTTGAAAAACGCTAATTTAACACCTAGTCACGGGAAAATCACAATTTTTTTAATGCTGAAGGCTACTTCATAATATGAATGCATGTGATCGACAGACAGACGCAATAATGTCAGGTCTGTGACACTGGAATAGGCCAATATTACGCTCTATGCCGTTCTTCGTAGCTGACAGGTGGCAACCAGAAACCCAGCTGTCGCTGAGATAGTCGACTGTACTGGTTGTCAGTAACCTTCAAAATCATCTAAGGTCGATGATTTTCATCTCATCTGAAAGGGCGTATGCCACTTCCTGTTAGTCATTAATAGTAACCTTGGCTGTATTTTTTACCGTTTCCCACTTATAGCTTAAAATTTTGCATCGAAAATTGCAGCCAAACCACTGCAGATGAGACATGGTTACTATTGATAGCCTATACAGGAAGTCGCCAGCGCCCTATCCCATGGTACGATCGCCGACCCGCTACGACTTACCGTTTAGCTACTATTACGGACCATAGTGAGTTATGATTCTTCAAAGTCATCCAAAGTCAATGTTTTTTTAATGTAATTTGAAAGTTAATATACGACTTCCTATATTAGTGATCAATAGCAACCTAGGCCTTATCGGGCACAGTTAAGCCACAATACATACGTTACAGATAGACAGACAGACGACGACAGACAACAAACGTACCATAAGCTCGACCGTTACGTAAGTAGGCCTACGGTCGGCTAAAAATACAAACTTACGCGTGAAATTCCAGACGTTATTTACTGTACCGATATGGAATTGTTCACAAATATACAGAAGATGGTATAGACTTAATCAGTTCTTTGTGACGAGTTCAAACGTAGCTTAGGGGCCTACTGCAATTAAAAATATTTAAAGTTACTACATCATTTTATATAAGCCTACGTGAAAAGTAACGGGAAACCTGAAAAAGCGATTTTCAACGTCACAAGACGCGTGATGGGTCAAACTCAACGAGACCGTCATTTTCTGTTGCACATCACGAGTCCGGAATCAATCGAGTCTTACAGAGTTACTTTGTCATGCTGCGCATACGCCTAATCGTCATGACAACCAGTGCTGCAATAATTTAAGCAAGATTAAAGAGGCAAATAACTGAGAGCAAGTCTCTGTTAATGTGCGAGACTTGTTTTTGGCAACGGAGTCTCGACTCTTGGGGATTCCAATAGACTAGAGGTTTTTGCCTATCATAATTATTCAGCATCTGCATTTACGTGATTCTTGCAGTGTATGCTACTGTTAGGCTGCATGCATAATAATGAAGCTCTACGTAATAATCATCATATGCTATTTCAGAAAGTTGTAAGTACATGTATATGTACACTCTCTGAGCTCATTTCGAGTCTCGACTCTAAAGTGGTGCCACTATTAAAATAACTTACTTACTTACTTACGACGCCGTGCTGTGCCGAGTTGCCGACACTTAGACTAACTACAATGAAAATGGCACTGTGCTGTTGTGAACTGCTGTTAAAATGTAAACAATAAACAGCTGATCAACAGTGATCGTTTTGCACCCTTTATATTTTTGTGTAACAAGCTTTTCATTAAAAACGCATATTTTGGAAATGCACGCACACGTGAAAGAACGAGTGAAACCAATAGCTGTGGTAAGTCAATACGCGTACAATCTGTTTTTATTTATTGCGCAGCGAAATGTTATTGCTGCTGTTTCCTCGTTCCTCATGACCTTATGGCCTACATTTACGTAGCGTCGTCGAACTTGTTGTTACTGAAGTTTTTGCTGTTAAAATTTATGTGTAATTTAGAAGTGAGTGCAAATTGTAGTTGGCGTTGTTAAAGATTATTCATGCTGGATACTGTGAGATTATTAAGTGACGATACTGTACACAAGTTAAGCCTTGACCTGGTAACCTAGGTCAATTTGTGGGCCAAGAACGTCTGTGTTTACCCTTGATATTCACATAACCACTAGGCAGCACCGTAGTGGAGGTTACGATTCTGGAACTGAACTGTAGGAAGCAGCACAAGAAAGAGTATGTAGCTGGGTTAGGAAAAGCATCATCATATGGTCTAAAATAAATGCTGTCTTTTTTTGCTATGTAGAAGTAAGTGTCATGTTTCTAGAGCATAGCATTGTCAATTTAATACTAGTGTTTGTGATGTCACAGTAACAGAATGCTTGTAGCTTTAATAATCTGTTCTAATGTTTTATTTACTTATTTCTTGTCTTGTTTTTAATCTTTATGTTGCAGCTGAAAAGTGTCGGGCCAAAGTTGGTCCCATTCTTCAAAACGCTGACTATCTACTTTGTGTTGTTTGCTGATGAACCTTGGCTTGAGTCGGCCGTATACTGTGTCATCAAGTGCCTGCCGATCATGTCACTCATGTTCTTTGTGCTGCTTCACGGCATGAGTTTCTCTGAGTACTACTCATATTCTCGAAAGGTTTGCCTGCTGTTTAAAAATTAGTTAGATATTTACTGTGTCAGCCGTAATGGTACAATAGCACTGCACTGCCTATAGTAAACGTGAACACTCAACCTATACTCTCTCCGATCATTTGCCTCTGATAAGTATAATTATAAGATATAACACTATACAGCTCATGTTTTTGTTGGTTGATTGGTTTATTGATTGAATGATTGCGTGAATGTGTTACTGTTAAGCTTATAAACTAATACATACTTAGTTATTGCATAGTCAGAACTAAAACTGTGAAAAGATGGCCATGTTTGGGAAACTGATAGAGCAGGTGTAATGTTTTAACATATATATTCTAATATGTCTCTTTTTTTGAATCATGCTGCTTCCTATAATATGAATATGGATTTATTGTGTAGTACTTAAGTAGGTTTATGCTGCAACTGTGGCTGGTAACTGTTTATGGCTTGGTGGGGATCAGAACACTTACCATTTACCGTCTTCTGCGGCTTGATAGGCCAGGTGGCCTTTTGCTGATCAGTACATCAGTGACAATATGTGACTGTTCTTGGAGGAAGTTCCAGTGTGAGCATAAAATCCTTCCTATGCTTGTCCAAATGACCTTTGAAGCTGTTTACTGATTAGGCATTGATGACATCACTTGGCAGACTATTCAAGTATTCAACAATCCTTTGGCTAAAGTAGTCATGTCTTACTTGGCTTCAGCAAGTCAGTCTAGATAACTTCAAATTGTGGCCTGTCTATTGCTAATTTTTATTGTTACTCACTGTTGTGGTTACTTGAGTGAAATGAGCCTGATTTCTGAGTGTCTGACACTGTCGTTAAACTGGGTTTTGTGTTTTACCTTTGTTGTTTTTTGTTTGAGTTGTGTGCTGTTTATTTTATGTTAATACTTGAAAAATAATTGCCTCCACACATACTTGATGGTTGTTAATGCTGTTATTGTTAACATTAGAAATAAGTTTTTTGTACAATCATATGACTAGTCTTGTAGTGATGGGTCAATTCTGTGTTTCACAGGTGTTAGGTGGTCTCATATTTTCATGTTTTGGTGACGCTTTTATGGTATGGAAAAGTAAAGGATATTTCATTCATGGTGTAGCAATGTTTGCTATTGCGCAGGTAATTGCAGCATTAGATTGTATATTTTGCTGTTGTGAAATTTCATTCAACATAAAGTAACTTATACTAACAGGTTCAATTTTTTGATAGTTTGGAGTCAGGAAAAGCATCTGCCTGTAAAATGTCTTGCATTAGCAATACATTCATATTTTGGGGTCCATGCCTAACCTGCAGGAATTTCAGAAAAGTTAGCTAAACAAAAATTAAGCAGCAGCAGCGCAATAGTAGACCAGTAAATTGTACAACTTTTTGTGTTAAAGCGCTTGCACATTTTGCAATAAAATGAAATAAAAAACAATGAAACTATAATTAAACAGTTTCTTTCATTGTAATTGTAATTGTAGTATGTGCAAATCTCTACAACAAAATATTTTTCTTCGCAAGTTTGTGGCAGCGTCTTCCACTCTGTAAGAAACGGTAAATGGAGTTGATGGCAACTGTTTCCAGTTGTATTTTATTCCATTACAGCATAGTGCAACAAACATAAAGTCCTTCTCAAGCCATAAGGCTCAGGCGCTGATCTCTGTTTCCTTAGCCTTCAGCCAGACACCAGTTTACACTGCCAGACTACACATACAGAGGGTTGGTGCATTGTGCAGTGTGTCTGTTTCTGTCTTGGGTTTTGCTGGCACTCACTGCACCTACCCACTGAGGTGTGTCCCAGCTGCTGAGTTCATTTGGGTGGCTGGTTACATTCTGAGATGGTTTATCCACCTGCCATCGATCACCCATCTAAGTACTAACCAGGCCTGGTGTTGATTAACTTCATTGATGCAACTGGCGATGTTCCAACCGAACCAAAGCTGCACCATTATAGCGTAGGTAAGTAAGTAAGTAAGATTATTTAGAAGGCGCAATTTAACAATAGCCACAATGCGCCGCGCTCTAAACGCCCGAACAAAAATGTCTTTAACTGCCGTTTAAACTGTTCAAAGTTAATGTCAGTTTGTCTCAGATGAGCTGGCAGACTGTTCCACAGTCTCGGACCTGCAGCAGCAAAGCATCTGTCTCCGTAGCTGCTGCAGGTCCTTCTGATGACACGTCCTTGAGTTGGCCGATCGCAGCTGACGACGACCTTCGTCGGAGACCAGCTGACAGTCGGCAGCCAGTGTAAGTGCAGCTGGTCCTGTGTGTTGTAGATGCTATATTCGTGGGCGTTCGGTTTACATCCATTGAGTGCTTGGCTCGGTGTGTTTTGGTCTGCAATGGCAGTCCTGGTCTACTCGTATCTGTACCCGGGACTGCACGGCATTATGGTCTACCTGGTGTTGTTATACATCGCTCTGCTGGCGCTGACGGCATGGCGAGCGGTTGCCCGGGTTCAGTTCTTCGCTGATCTCTGGACGTGGACCAAGCTCTGTGCATTTGCCGGCTCGCTGCTGTTCGTACTGTCGGACTTTGTAATTGCTGTGGACAAGTTTCGTCATCCAGTGCCCTACTCGCACCCAATCATCATGCTGACATACTACGCTGCTCAGCTTGGCATCACGCTGTCGGTCGTTGATAGTCAGGTCGATGCGTTGCTTGAGAGCACGGGTGCCATGGCATGATCTGATACCGACCGGCCAGCTTGGCTGTGGTTAAAAACCGGTGGTCAGAGTTAGGGGGAACGTGAGGCACTGCATTCTCCACCTTTTATTTTTAGTTTGTATGGTTCTTCCACCTGTGTTCATGCAATTTTCATATTTTAAGTCTAAAATGCAACAAATTTGATTTCTGCTCGGGCTCTGCTCCAAACTTCACTGGGGGAGCTTACAGGCTCCTTTTAATTCTCTCTAGCTATATTTGCGGGGTGCAATGCTTTCTTTGGATTTTACTTGTTTTTTGGACTTGTGTTAGATGGTGCATATGCATACCTCCAATATCAGGCGGAAACACAACACTGAGCTCAGTGAAATGTATAATGCAATGCACATCTGTCTGCTGGTTTGTCGTTATTAATGATAATGATAATGATAATGGCATTTTGTGTTGGTCTGGTGATCACTGACATCAAGACCATGTCATGAGGCTCAGTTTTATACTGTAGTATTAACACTAGTTTTCTGCTGGATTTTATGCGGCGTTTGTTGACTTATTTTCTTTTTGCATTCTACAGTATTATTAGAATTATATTGCCATTTTTGGCTTAGTTTTAAATTGTTCGAGTTATCTTTTCTGTTAGTTTACCTGCAGCTGGAAATCTGTAACAGCTGCAGTATGTGAGACTTATGCAACTTGAATAAAGTCTTAATCTTTTTTACAGTATTTGTATCTGATATTTTTCAGTGTCAGTGCAGGTCATTGCTGGGAAAAACTTGTCTTAAAACTGTTATCTTAAAATGTACATCCACTTTTAAGTGATTGCATGAGTATAACGTATTTGGTGTCATAAAAAACTTTGTTAAGCAAGTTTATGTTGCGTTCTTTGCATGTGTTAGCGTTATTCAGTTTTTAAGTCTTGTTTAGATATTTTGTGTAAATTTGTCCAAATTCAACCGTTTTGATGTTTGTTTTGCAACAGCAGTCATATGTAATGTCATATATATTTCAACTTACAATTTAATAGTTACACCTAACTTTCTGGCAGAGTGATGTGTATGTATATCTGATAAGTTCAACAGTGATGATTACAATCAATGCAATAGTCTCGAGTTGTTGTCATATATTTTGTTCTGTTTTGATGACAAAAGCTGTTTTTTATGTCACATATTTCAACTTACGGCTAATAGTTATGCCTGATATATCTTATAGTATGATGTCGATGTATGCAGATTATTATCAATGTAATGTACATATAGTCTCATGTCGTATATTTTTCTCGGTGACTATTAGCTGGCTGAGATCTGCACCGTTATTTTTTAGCCTATATGTTTTACATTTAATCATTGTTTTCAGCTGTAAATTTCAAACGGTTTTTCTCCTGTCGTGTTCTATGAAATTGTTTTGTGTTTTTGTTTGTGTTTTTGTTGCTATTATGTATTTTCTGTTATATGCAGTGAATAATCTTAGTAATTATAGACATTATATTGATAATTAGTAGATGATATCATTTGGTATTTGCAGCTGAACTGTAAAAATGTAAGTTGGTATTGACTTATTGTTAAGAGTTTCGTTGATGGCACTTGATCTCGAGTGCAGTAAATTAACATGTTGCTTTAATGTGACATGCAAAGATGCAAAGGTGTTAGATAGATTTGCACTGTGATCATTGTCATTCAAATAGAAACTCAATACTTGTAGAATGTGGTGGTTAATATATATCACACTTACCGTGCACTGATGTGGCCGGAGAAAGATTTTTGAAAATCAGCTAATATTTTGCGCAGTAATGAATGTGGGAAATTATGGGCTTACTTGTTATCACTGTCCGATAGTTTGCAGATCTGACATTACAAATGAGCATGCAACACTTTATTAGGTTCCAAAGGATTTTGCTGCCAAAAGTGCCATTTTTTGTTTGTCGAAAAATGTGAATTTTGTCAAAAATTTTGCCAAAAATACCGAATTTTGCCATTTTTTGCCATTTGAAAATATGGCTTTTTAACTGCTGTTAACTTACTTTACAAAGTTTTGCCAAAAGTTTCGAGGCTTTTGGCTTTCACTTTTTATTTCATTTGTCAAAAAATGCAAACTTTTTGAGAAATTTTGCCAAGAATCTTGAATTTTGCCATTTTTTTGTCATCTGAAATTGAGTGCTTGTTATGCTGAATAGGCTCCAAATAATTTTGCCGCCATAACTGCCATTTTTCATTCGCCAAAAAATGAACATTTTGTAAATTTCGTAAAATTTCATCAAAAATCAATATTTTCATCACGACTGCCAGTTTTTGTTGCTTCGTCATTTTTTTGTCAAAAACGAAATCCTTTGGAGCCTACACATAACCAGTCATTTATGGTTTTTTCGCATTCTTGATGATAGGAAACATTAGTTCTGATTACTTTGTTTTTTAAAACTTGAAAAATTTTAATTTATTTTACATCTCGTTTATAACCAACCGTGACCGTCTTGCGTTGTGGAAAATGCTGGTATTTTAATTAGCAATATAACCTATTTATGATTTCACTGTCGCTACATCGTATCACGATCTGCCATTGACTTACATGCATGCGTCTGCCTATGAACATTCGTACCGGATATAGTCATGTATAAGTCAATCTGTGTACAACTCGGAGTCCTGTGTATACTGTTGCTTGTGGTTGAAGTTGTTTTATATTGACCAAAGTTAAATGTGAAATGTTTACTTATCAGTCCCAATGATCGTGCAGTACACTTGAAATGTTCGTTAATTCAGTGTTGAAGTATTCTACCACCGGTGAACTTTATGCAGGAAGTAAGGCATAAGGTTAAAGGTCCGAATATAGCTCTTAATGAGCGAACCCATCTCAGAGCTACGGAGCGCCACTTGTCATATGGGATCACACAGTGTTACCTGCCACCCGACAGAGGTAAACGCGCCCCACCTTAACCCCAGCCAGATAGGCCGGTACTCGATTTACCTACCCCAGAGGGATGGAAGGCTGAGTTGACCTAGGCGGTTGGTTACATCCCGAGATGATTTACCTGCCCACAGGCAGTCACCCATCGCAGTATTAACCGGGCCCGGCGTACAGTAACTTCGCTGATCAGATCAGACGCGTTACCACTACACCACGCCTACCGCCCAAAGGACCTAATTTACGGAGAAAATTAATTCTATAGTTATTTACAACATAGCCCTACGAGTTTCTCGCACTGGCCTGCTGAAAACTGGGCCGTATTCCTAAGTTGTTTTGTGTTCTTAAGTTGTTTGGTTTTATATGTGTGTAATACACATTTTACTTATAGTCACGGTGACTTAATGTTAACTTGCAGCAGACGATTTTGCTAAATATGCTGTAAATATTATACTCGTCGGTTCGCCCTTTGGACGAATAAAAGCGTTCCTTCATCGCAGCCGTAGATTCTGTGTAATTTGTGGAAATGCACAGACTCGTGATACTTTCAGTTTTCAAACACTCACAACAGAGTTCATCAATCAATCCGTGTACAATTCACAGCCTTTAATTGCAAACATTTATCATATTTCACGTCGCCAGTCTGCTGAACGGCTAATCACGCGTAAAATGTTGAAGGCAGGCCACGCACAGACAACAGACTGTAGCAGTCATCGGGCAAAACACAATGAAGCTCGAACGACTGGCGCACTACGTGTGTCAAACAGATGGGCTATATACACAGATAAGCAAGTCTAATTGTCTATAGCTGCTACAGAGTACAGATCACAGGCGCGGCGCCTGCGTCCAGAGGAACGATCATTACGGCCGTGACAGCGACGGCCATTGCCCGTTTTTTGCTCTTTTCCTAAATTATGGGCTATCGGGAAAAAGCTGGAAAATCGGCCTTCTTGTCGGAAAATTTTCGTCCATTTCGGACCGAAAGACCGCCACTGGGGAAATTTCGGGGCAAAATTGGAATTGTGAGCACCCGTGATCTCGGTCGAAAATCTGCAGCTGTCAGAATTCTGTCAGAAATTTGTCGCGGTGTCTGTGGCAAACAGAATATGCAGTCCTACTTTTTCTAACCCGCGCCGCTGATGGCACAAAGGTCCCGAACCCACAGGTCGGAGGCGCTCGATTCTTGAACTGGTCTGCAACAGCAGAATGAGAAGCTTTTGCACGTGAGCTTATTGCCCTTCCGTATAGACATCCAGCTGGATTTAGGAAAGGGGGGCACAAAGTGAAGAGACAAAAGAGGGACGGGCAGAATGGGGAGAGAAAGGGAGGGACGGAAAGAAAGAGAGAGAGAGGGGACGAAGCAAAAGGAAGGGAGAAGCGAAGGGAAGAGAGTTTGCTCCCTGCCCCCCCCGCACATTGATAAAAGTCGGTGCTTGCGCGGTTACGCTGACGTCTGTCACCACGCTTTAACACTAGTTGCTAGTTGCCACTGTGATACTGTCTAGACTGTCTAACGAGCATACCATGTTCACAACAGCATAGACCTGGTTATAGCCAGCGATGTGGGCAATGCACAGCTGTAACAAACGTTTATAAACGCTGTTAATTTTTTTAAAACGTGTTTTAACGCTTCCCCAACGGTTATGATTACCCGGTAATGGTCAGTGTTGATAAAATTTCTTTTCAGCAATCACACATTTACACGATCAAGAATAACTGGATTACAAACAGGCAGTCATTACAATGTCAGTATATCATATTACAAGTATTAATGTGAAATCCACATTTGTGAGTGGCATTCGTACATAATGTAGTCTACTTTATTTTCCAACTAACTGAAGCAGTACATAGTAAAATAGGCTCATAGGCTAGTCAAGCTAAAAACTAGTACTTCTTAGTGACAGATTGAGATTCTGAAATCTAAGCAAATAACTGTAATCGCGATCAAGTTCACGTCATCAGATTCATTCACAGAGGCTTATAGTTTTTATAAGAAAAGTAGAGGTTCAACATAGCATAATTAATTGCATTTTAGCTGCAGTTTTACTTGAAAATTATCTAATAATTTTGCAAACATGTGCACAACAAAAATTGTATCACATCACAGATATATCCAACACAATTTTACTTGACCAATTAGAAGCTTGAAGATAAATTGCAACGTAATCGTTATCATTGTTTTTATCACTAAAACTGATAGATTAAAGCACAGTATACCTCTGCAATAGCACCAAATTATATAGATTCTTTAATAAACCTGGCACTTTCATATCAGGCCTACAAAGTAGCATAAGAAGGCAGCGTATGTAAGTACGTAGTAAGTACAACATATATATTCAAAATAAATTATACAATAATAGCAAGCACTGACGAGAACAATAAATATGTGACTGTGGACGAAGAATCATGTCGTGGTGAAGTCACTGCTGATTGTTTAGTACAATCAAAGCGACAGAGACATTGACATCATTGGACTGGCATTTATCAACTTACACTCGAGAATGCAGGCCTATTTATCAATTCATTTATTTATTCATTGGCAGCACAGTTACGTAATAATATAGTAAAAAGGGAAAATGATCTTAGGATGAAAAAAGCTGTGAGTATGACAAAGGCCAGACACGAAAATTTTCTCTATAAGAACAGAGTTTTGGTAGCCACAAGGACTAAAACCTGCTTGAAAGTTCGTGGCTTGTTACAGTTAACCCTTGGAACAAGTTTCCCCTTTCCCATTGTTTCTCTTTTTCTTTTCTTTCTCTCAAATTTTTCCGGGGCTCTCCCGCCAAAAATTCAGTAGTCTGGGGAGCAAAGCTACAGCCGCTGCCAATTTCAGGACATTGTAGGATTGCCAAAATGCCCTTGAAAGCAAATGGGAAAGGCTGAAAATGCGGATAGCTGTTATTTTGTATATGCAAACCGCCGCCTCCCTCAACGAGCTAGAAAGCCTTCTCCGCTACCTCTGTGATGGAGCGTTTGTTCCGAGGTTTTTTGGCTGCCGCTGACCCAGTGGCCCATGACATACACATACGAGAACACAATAAAAACAATCAACACAAGATGACTTATAAATGTCTCAGCAGCTATTTACGGCGTCAAATACTAGACTAAAACGATTGACGATGGAAGAACGCTAATAAAATCAAGCGATCGTGTCAGCCCTGTGCCGACACCATGTGCGGCCGTCCGCCAAGCAGTACAATTTGGTACCGGCCATTACGGTAAATTTGGTACATCCGACGCTGGTGGGCGAAGCCTGCGCCCAGTGAAAAATAGGGGATGGAGTTTTGTAAAAAGTGTAGATCAAAACTTTTCCTTTTTTTACTCGGCAATCTACACCCAATCTACACCACAAAACTCCCCCTAGAAAAGAAAAAGAGCCTAAAGGGGGAGAGTAAAGAGGGGCGGGTGGTAATTGAGTCCGAAAGTGGGGGCGTGAAGTTGCGCCATTTTAATTCCAGATTTGGGGAGGGGGAACAGAAGCCACTGCATGGCCGCCTGGGAATCGATGTGAAGCTACGGCTGAGATTGAACGTCACTGTGAAGCTGCTGTGTATCTGATTCTCGAGACGTCGTCGGCGTGTCGCTGCAGTCCTTGCCGCTGTGTCGGTGGCGCAGACGCTCAAACAACGCCTCCAGTACGTCCCTTGACGAGTCCTTGGCCGCCGGGTCTACGAGGGCGAACTGCTTGGCGAACAGCATGACGTGGTAAACCACGGTGTTGAAGTGCGGGTGAAGCTGGAGGTCGACCAAGTGCGCCCAGTGACACCGGTAGACGTGACTCAAGACGTGAATCAGCAGCCGCACGATCTTACGCACCGTCGACTCGAACGAACTCGGAAACTTGTTTCCTGCACAGCAAACAAACCACAGTTGTAACAAATTGTTAGAAAAAAATCACAACGTTTGTAAACGCGTTTTATGAAAAAAAGCTTTTAGAAACTTGGAGAAACTTAACAAAAAACGTTATTCCTGTTTTACTTGTTTCGACGTATCAATTGACACTGACAATTTAATTGCTACTTGGTAACAATGGGCTGTTCTGAATACTCCTTGAACGTGTTTTTATTTTTTTTAAAAATGCTGAATTTTTAAAAACGTTTGTTAGGCTACAACTAGCCTGCGCAACAAACGAACGTAACACTACAGCAATCAAGACGCCGTCAACCAACCCCTCTGTGCTATCGGCAATTACTTAATTCGATGACTGAGCTTCCATTCTCCAAAAAAACACATTTTAGAAAATCTGCTTGAACTGGCACACTTCTCTTATATTGTCTTATGCTAAGTGTGGCTTCCGATTTTGTTCATTTGTTGCACTTTTATTATCAACTAAATCAGTTGTTCTAGACATCATCAGCAACTTATCTTGTAGGCCTACGCAAACTACGATAAAACTAGAAATTCGGGGCAAAGCCCAACGTGAGTCCGCCCGGCGCCCTAAGTC
>Ga0209367_1010011_pt1 | contig 12765 bp, 8 predicted proteins | sample WorMetLIZISLAND2_FD_187412 | JGI IMG/M metagenome (GOLD analysis project Ga0209367, IMG submission 187412) | Marine gutless worms symbiont microbial communities from Max Planck institute for Marine Microbiology, Germany - Olavius geniculatus... ... | reverse complement strand
TTCGTGACAGTTTTTGTGCAAGCGACACATCGGACCTCTGGTCATCCCAGTAGTTTTTAACGTTTAGTTTAGTTTTTAACTCCCGGGATCTTTACTACCAGGGGTAATTTAAAAAAAAAAAAAATAATAATAATAATTTATAATAATCATACAGTTGTAGAGCTCCATAGTGCTGTAGCTTCAGAAGGGCTAGCAAAGCCAGATAAGTTAGCTATATGCAGTAATGAAAAAGCAAGATTTAGCCTAGCTTTAAATGCAGAAGAGTGTCACAGTTGACAACAAAAGGAGAGAAAGAATTAGACTGCACTAAGTTAGTGGTGTGTACTTGACTCAGACAACCAAAAACATGTAAATGCAAATGCAAATATACAGATAGAAGCACTACTCTCAGGCTGGTTGCTCGGTCATTTTGCGTACCTTGACGTTTGGCAGCTGAGCCTGTTCCACGATGTAACGCATCACGCAGGAAAACTGATGATCGACCGGAAACGAATTTCTGCAGTAAACACAAATCTTAGCAGAAATACAACTTAAGCAGAGCTAACAAACGTACCCAACATGTACCAAAGAAAAAAAAGAATCAACAAAAATGTTTCGGTATTGCGAGCACAAAAGCAACACACAGTGATAAGTGTACAAGGTGAACAGTCGGTTTTTCCAAAGTTGTCCAGGTTAGACTGGTTCCTGAAAGCAGACTTCTGGTAAGTGCTGTGCTCATACGGCGCCTTAACTATCAGATGAAGTGTGATCTAACATTGTGACCACTGCACTACAACTACAACTATCAAGTGGCCAACTATCAAACTATCAAACTGTCTTGAAACAACTATACCTATAGCAACCAACCATTACTAGATATGTCTCACTCTGCTTCCGTAATGCAGCTAATGCTGTATACACTGTGTCTCAAAATTAGCACCCCCCTGCTTCAAAGTCATTTTGTAGTTCATGGATTTAAACGAAATATCGTACACTGCACTATCTTAATATTACTTACAGTGTAACGTCATCATAACCTCAGAGCTTGTTTACATTAAGGTTACGTTCAATGCATTGTTACTGACAAAGGGATCAAGCAGCAGCGTACTCGCCTTAGACTAAGAGCTTGTGTCGAGGCTAAAGGTGACCACTTTAAGTACAAACAGTAAAGATAAGTTCAGAATGATTGTCCCAATGACTATTTCAAATTTTGTAAAAATCTGTCAGGTATTAATGATTTTACACTAATTTATCCGTAGGGGGCCGCTAATTTTGGAACACGATGTAGTTGCTGTAAAAAATGCTGTAGTCTATAAATTAAAATGACTAGTACTTCCACTGACAATGGTCTGACTGACATACCTCATTGCCTCAAAGGCCCGAGCAATGCGGCTTTGTAGAGCACTCAACACGTCCATGCCGGCTTTGCTGACAAAGCGTGAGAAACAAATGGCAAACCAGTCGACAACATCACAGCCATGCAGGGTGACAAGTTCTATAAATGTATCGATGAAAACGGCAAAAACTTTGGAGTGCGGATCGTGAAACATTCGCGTAAACACGTCGGTGATGCGCTTCAACTCCACTGAGCTTTACAAACAATAATAAATAAAAATGTTTTGGTATCGTGAAGACAAAAAGCAACAAACATTGAAAAGCGTACAAGGTGCGCACTTGGTTTTTCCGAAGTTGCTCTGGTAACCGGCTTCTGGGGCCGTATGCATAACAACGTCGTAACTTTACTTCCAAACTAAAATCGATTTACGTCACACATAGCGCTAAGCCGGTACGCATAACGACAACGTAGCACTAGTCAGATGCCTACGTCCGAACTAACTCTAGTCGCTCCAGCGACCTGTCGTAAATATTTAGTCGATCGTCGTCAATGTAAACTAACGTCGCTAAGGAGAAGCTGCAATCACGTCATGCATCGTAAAGGACTTATGGCGAGTCAATTACACTACTGAAACTAATTGCAGTAATAAAAGTTGCCGAATAAAACGTTTAGCATTCGACAAATTTCGCTTATTCGCATCGCGCATTCTTACTTAGCCCATGGAGCTGTAACTAGGCTCGAGCACGCCCGAGACTGCAGCAGATGACAAGTCAGGCCATATCTATTTTTAGCTGCAGGCCGGCCGAGGCAGAGTGCGTTTAGCCAGGAAATTCCAGAGTCAAACTTACACGACGTCAACTAAGTCGTGACTAAGTAGTCGCTCGCTACAACAGCGTTTTGCATGCTGTCAAACGAACTTTCTAATTTGGAAGTAGTAAGTCGCGACGTAGGCCTTACGTCCAAACTAAGCTACGACGTTGTTATGCATACCGCCCCTGGTAACTGTTGCGGCAATATAAGGCTTACGATGCCTTAACTGTTAAATTATGCAAATTTAACAGACATACATCAATGTTTATCTCCCTCAAGCATTGTTTGATTTCACTTAGTTTCTTGAGCCCTTTTGTTAACGAAATCTTCAGACAGCTGACAGTGGGATGATTGTCAAAACTATAGTATGTGGTCAGTTTCAACCACATTACATGACGTGTCATCTGACGTCTGTCTACGTTGGACGGCAGTAATTTTGTAACATTTTCACCAATACGCTGTACAAGCCTATACCGGGTCGTCAGTGACTGTTACTCAACGTTTCTATTACTCAGTGTATCCAGTCCTTGGCTGTTATTCGCAGTTTCCCTTAGTTGACATTTCCCGTTATTGCCAATTCCACGACATTTACTAAACTGGACGTATCCAATGAAAAACATTACTTTCATTTTTACTCAAACATTCCATTACCCGACATTTCAATTACTCAACGTTTCAGCATTTCCCCTAACAAGCCAAATTACAACAATAAGCTACATATGCATAGACATAAACAGAATACTAACAAAAGCTTCATCCAAGCACAATCTAACTACTGCAATGCATACTAAAACCCTGGTTTAAGCACCTTTTATGCCATACAGTATGGAAGTGAATAGGGTCTATTCTACAGCTCTCAGGACCTGCATGTCGAACACATTAACTGCAATCAAAGAACGAATCAACTTGATCTCGGAGGCAACATACTTGAGCCGTTGTTCAGCCCGCAGCTGATGTTGAAGTGCATACAGACCCTCTCTACGCTCGGACCATGAGCCGCCGCTGCACAGAGTCACGATCTCATTGATCTCCTACAAACAGCCACAGCATATACAGTCACGCCTGTCTACACTCTAACCTATACCCGGTGTTTCATAAAATGACCCCTTTTTGTTTTTTTTCATAATTCACTCAAATGATGATCAATTTACACAAAATTTGTACCAGTTGTAGCTGAAGAAATACTAATTCAAAATATTGCAACAAAATATGGCAGTTGATTAAATATTCTTTGTTAGTCCTGCTAGAACTGGTACAAATTTTGTGTAAATTGATCATCATTTGAGTGAATTATAAAAAAAACAAAACGGGGTCCTTTTTTATAAAACACCGTGTATATCAGAGCTGTCGAAGCGATAATTTTTTAACGCATAAATTAATGAGTTATTAATGCACCCAGACCTGTCGAGAAGAAGAGTAGGAAGGGGGTAAGTTACCCCGGGTCATGCAACATTTTACCCCTCTGCATGCAGAATAGCTTTATATGTGAAAATATATGACGCTATAAATAAAACACAGTCCCATCATCGTTGGCCACCTTGACATGGTGGTGGGGCTTAGCGCTCCGAAAACCCAAACAAGTTCAAAAATCCGTAGGAAAGAAAGCCAACCAGATTTCTTTGGGCAGTTACCATACATTTTGCCGGTGCTAATTGACTGGTGAAGGCCGATTTTGGTAACACAGACCTGTGTCCATGGTTTCACTGTTAATCTACGGCTTTACAGCCGTCGATGGTTTAAAGCGGTTTCCTGTAACCTTTGGTTACATTCAGGGATGCGCATTGGGCCAAACCGATATGCCCTCAGTGCTACGCAGGCGTAACAGCCTGCCTACCATGGAGGTAAAATGAAATAGAAACAAAACACAGAGAAATGCCCAAGTACATTGTATCCGTTTAATAACCCTGCATTATACAACTACACCGTGGGCCATAAAAAATGTGCCACTTTACTTCTGTCCATATCTTCGCCAGTTATTGACCAATTTTCAAAATTCTTTCACTGGCACACTCTACAGAGAATTTGCAATAATGTGATTATTATGTATCCCACCACACGGTAAATGTGTTTCTACATTACCTTGTGAAATATAAATGTAAGCAAAAACTAACGATAATAACAAAAATGAAGGTAAATGAAAAAAACGCTTCAGACCAACATTGCAATAAATGATTCTTATGACACCAGACTGTGTCTGTCATAGTCTGTCATACAGACCATTCATTGCAATGTTGATCTAAAGTATTTTTGTCAATTTTACCAAAATGTTTGTTCGTTATTATCGTTATGTATGCATATTTCACTGATATTTCACAAAATAGTGTAGAAACGCATGTATGGTGTGGTGAGATATGTAATAATCATGTTATTGCAAATTGTCCGCTGAGTGTGCCAGTGAAAAAATTTTGAAAATCGATCAATAATTGGCAAAGATATGGACAAAAGTAAAGTGCCATGTTTTTTGGCCCACCCTGTAGTTAATCATTTTCACTAAGGTGCTATGGCAACTCTGAAGTCAAAGTTAAGGGGACCATGCGATAAACAACGCAAACGCTGCACCACGATACCGTTATCGGAAAATAACAACAGCACATGTGAAACAATCATCGTCATTGTTTTAAATATCACAAATCATAATGTTATTGAATGCTGTCACTGACACATACGTCTGAGACTTCGCTGCTGGTGCGAAGTGACGTCTCGGAGCAAACACTTGAAGTTTCACTCGCTGCGTCCGAGTAAAAACTGTCATCAGGGCGCTGGCGACGACCAGTCGACCTCTGTCGCTGTTCACACAACACACGACACCTTGATACTAGCAATCTTTAACTGACGTTATGATTAGATTTTATACCTGATAGAAACTAGACAGAATAAACAATTCTAAGATAATCAGATTGAATTGCAGCACAAAAAATATGGAAAAATGCTCAAGACAAGAGATAGCTGGAAACTGATAAATCAATGGGGAAACTGGCTAATAACAGTTTATTGGAAAAATGGCCATTGACACTACATCACAATAGCTGCAATCAGGTATTAGATGACAAGCAACAAAATTCGATCGGCTTATTGAAAACATCCCAACTTTTAATAACTGACCTGACAAGGTCTTATCAATCAAAAGACATAATATCAATATCACTGTCTGCCATTCAGCAACAATGCTCAGTGTTATTTTCACAAATGGCATCACACTGGACTCTTACTTACTTACCAATGCATCGGCGACGGCTGCTTCCAACTCCGACTGACGATGGATGACGGAGTTGGTTGCACCGAAGCCAAAACGTTGCCGATCCGGGCTTGTCTCACGGCTAGAGCCCTGACTCTGAGCAATACGATGTGGCACTGCTGTTGATGGTTTTATACGCGAGCCCAGGGATGATCCAGGTCGCTGTATAGCAGCTACGTCCGGTGGACCCTGAACCAAGGGACGACTGCTGCCGGCTATCCGCTGCGGAGATGACGACCGACTGCCAGCTGACCGTTCGCAAACATAACATCATGTCATCAATCAGCCAATCATTCAAACCACTCACACAAATGACCACTGGTTTACAAGACAACATCAAAACTAAAACTTAGCACAAAACACAAATTAATGTCGAGTCAAAATTTCTAATAATTCAAATTACTGGTATAATGATCGCAAAAACATTAATGGTTTCATTTAGAAGATGCAGCGTCATCGTCACCATCATGGGCATGTCCCGGACTGAAAAATAGCCATTTCCATATAATGCTTCGACAGCAGGTCCCAAAAAAACGTGCCAGGGTTTCATGTAGCATGGATTCATTGTTGTAAATGGCCAAACTACAACTTCTGCATTTTACAAGTTAATGTAGCAACAGTATTCAGGAGAGATGGGCAAAACCAGAGAAAGTCAATGCATCAAGTTTCTTCATGACGCTGCATGCAAAAAAAGTATGAACAAAAATATATAAAAATCAGTCAACATTTCACACAGTTGTTATAAAAACTGGCACAGTTCTTTTTGAGACATGATGTAGAATGAAGAGGGAAGCTCACAGGGCACAGACTGATGCCACATGCACAGTGAAAGAGCCATCTGGCTTGGATGAGCCATATTAAACAATAACTTAAAATTTAATCATCTTAGATCTTTCACAACAAAACTGCAGTAACTACACCAATGCTGTAGTCTGTAAACAAAAACAATCATCACGTCAACAGAAAATTCTGATTCAGTTGACAAAACTCTGTGCTACTAATGACTGCTTACGTGATTTTGGTGATGAACATAATTTATGAAATTGGCACACTCATTTACACGTAAAAAAAGATGCATACATAGCGCAGTCTGCACTGTGAAACAACTGACGATGCTTAGTGTCCTAATTGAGCTGATACGCACGCTGAGACTGGGAGACGCCGGCCTTGGGTCGAGATCGTTGACTGGTAGGTGTAGAATTCTGTGCGACTCCTGTATCAATCACGCAGCAACACTGAACTATGCCCCTTGCAGAGTTCCACCAACAACTAATACTTATTGCTGCCAGCGTTAAATACAACAGAACCACATGGTCAGGGAAAGACAAGTTAATGCACAGATGCCGACAGAAGTTAAGCACAAATTCGAGAGCTAAAAAGGATGAATAAATCAAAGAAGCTAACTCAAACAGCATGTTCCCACTATCTTAGCCTTAATTAAGTTAGCATCAGCAACGATGTAATATGTCAACAAGCTAAAACAAGAAATTTGAGCTAATGCTCACGAGACGCGCGAAAGCCTATAGCAGTTCTGGTTTAGTAGTGTAGCTAAAAATTGGGGTGTTCACGCTAAGTTAATATACAAATACCAAATTTTCTATCTGGATCACATAATGATAGTAGTGTGGCGCCACCTTGTGAATGATATAGACTTGTGTCACAGCCCGAAATCGCCAAAAAAATCCATAAAACTCATTATTTTGGCGTTCAAGGTCATTCAAGATCACTGAATTTGGCGCCAATCGAGATCCAGTGTACGACTTCCTATTAGTGATCAATAGTAACCTAGGCCCCATCTCGCACTGTTACTGAGATACAGCGACTTATTAGCCAAAAATCGCAAATTTTGCCCACCCCCTCTCATTTAGCGCCCTCGTTCGTGGTGACCCCCTTTGAATTTATGTAAAAGCTTTACGGTTCCTGAAACTAGAGTCTTCCAGGCAGCCGAAGGTAAAGATTTGGTGATCGTAGCTTGCACAGTTTTTGACTGATCCACCCGTGTGACGGACGAACAGACAGAATTGCGATGTCTAAGACATGATGAAAGCAGTAGCTGCTTTCGCACATAAAAAAGCTACCTCATGAGTTATAAAGCTAAAATTACTGACAGAGGCTGTGCACGTTATGCTGGCCATTAAAAAGCTCAACAGTTCAACATTCAAATTTCACAAAGTAGTGCAGAAACAGATGCGAAGCAAGGTGATCGGATTTATTCCGACTTCTGCAGTTCAGCTGAAAACATGAAGCTGGCGGAATTAGTAAAATCGGTCAATATCGATTATAATCAATTATATTTGCAGGCTGCAAAGTGTAAGGTACCGTTTTTCCATGCATATTTGATGGCCGATCAAATTGATCTCCGATCAACTTTGCGACTTGATCAATGACCGTTTTTCTATCACCAATTACCGACTAATTGTCCATCAAATCTGCCATCAAACTGATGACCGAATATTGGCCGATCAAGTCAGAAAACTGACGATTAAACATGGCTAATCTGCAGTTCGTTGCTCATTAGCACTAAAAACAACGCTTCAATTTGCAGGTCAGAATGGCAATTCACACATTAAAAAGAAGTTCCAGGCATGCCAATCAATCACTACCGATCAATTTATACTGTGAAGTGTTTCGTGAAAAAGTAAATGAAATATAAAATTACTCCCATATCAATAAATGACAGAATACATCTTTGATGGCAGTTGATTTACTAGCTACGGTGACAATTTACTAGCTACACATCCTCTCGCAATGTATGTGGGTAAATTAGCACTGCATTGCAAATCAAGGACGCGCTCAGCCAATCAGATTAGCATAAAGTAGGCTCAGTTGATGGTGAATCAGCAAATTGTCAATCACGTAACTGAAGATCAAAAACGTATGAAAAAACCAAACACAGTTGATCGACGATCAATTCCCGTCTGAACATCAAGTTGATCAGTGATCAGTAAATCGAAGATCAAATTTGACTTGATGGTGCATGGAAAAACGGGCAAAAAGAAAGATGTCAAGTGGCTGACTCACTAAGTGCAGCTGCAGCAGCAGCAGTGGCAGGCGTTGGTGAGTTAGAGTTATGAGCACGCAGTGAGTTATGTCGACGTAAAGGACTGCTGCCCGCACCTGCACTGACCGGGATTAGATCCGGTGTGCTACGTGAAGCCCCTGAGCAAAGCATTTCAAGCCACCACTGCACATCGTCAATGACTGACTAGCAGCAGCTGTTAGTAGCAAAATGTTAACCTAATACATAGATAGCACTGCCCACCAATGACAAGCAGACTCAGTCATCACCCAATCATCAACATTGGCATCACTGGAGACAACGAGGTGCTTTGTCCACCAACCCCCAAAATTTGGGGTAGTCATGGGGACAAGCCCGTAAATTTTGCATTTCTCAAATTGTGTACATTCAATCACATTTTCTTGGTGAAACTTTAGAAAGGAAGTTGGCGTTCTCAGATTTTGTATATCTAAGAAACCTCCGGTCAACGGTTATGGTTTGTGAAAGTTTTGCATTTCCTGCAAAGTGGGTGCTTGCCAACACTGTATAGGTATGCATGTAAATAAAAAGTATTCCCAGACAGAGATGAATATGACACTTCTGCAAATCACACAAAATCGCTGAACAGGGGCGCTCAGGAAAATGACAAGAGTTATGGCATCGAAACACCAGCAGTACTGCCTTTATGCACAGAACTAACTACATACTACAAGCTACATGTCAAAGCAGCAAAAACACAGTAGCATTATAAACTAACAACTGCTATTTTAATATAAGCAAGAAGCGTAGAATAATATGGTTAAAATAAAGCAGATATTTATACCAGCTAATACTACATTATTATACCGCTTCATTCATGGAGAAAATAAAAACAATTTTTGCAGGAAAATAACAACTTAATACTAATCATAACAAATTCTAATAAAGACTTATTAACCATATAATTATGTTCAAGAAAAAACATTCAGACAGATTTGTCCTTTTTACTCCAGTAATGAATTTTCAAATGATCTGCAAAAATTTTTCGATTCTGGCTTGTTTATTATCAATCAACACATAACAGTAAGATAACATCATGTAATTATGCATAAGTGCACACTCTGCAACAGCACATCAAAATTCTTTCCGCAGATTAAAACACATGATGCTATCATACCAGCATCATCTAACGCTGGTCGACGTTGAGCTGAAAAGGATCTATTCCTACTTCCTTCCCGGGCCCCATTAGCAATGATGCCTTCCAGCGCAGAAGCAGTTGTACTAGATGTTTCGGCAAGAAGTTGTCGTTGTCGCGTTCGATCAAATGAACTAAGAACACTTGCCGCTTGCTCGGGAAAGTGTTCCGCAAACGCACCGAACGCTCTGCATTCATGCAGCAGATGGATAGTTTTTATTATGACACAGCAAACAATGCACTCTGTAATTTGCTACAGCACTTCCAAGTTCAAAGCAAATTTTGTTTCACGACATCTACTCAAATATGACAATAATTAGCTAATTGTACTAACCCAAAAGCTTATAAAAACCTTCTAAATACCTCATACATTTCATATTAACTAAACCAAAACTTCAGGAAGAAACTGGTCGCAAAAGGCAACAGTAATGCTGTAAACAGTCAGCTAGGTGTAAAATCTCTCCATAAGAAGCCGCAAAAACAACACATCATGCCTATAAAAGTGTTAATCACCCAATTGTGGATATCCTAACAGTGGAGAAATTAAATACACCTAAATAATGTGAATTCTCTGACCATGTGATACACTGCAATTCCAGAATAAATGAAATCTTCTGCCTGTCTTGTTTTAGGTGAATCAATTTAATAAATTAAACAAACAGTGCATGCTGCCCTCAACTGACATGCTGAGAAATTCAACATATTCGAAGTACACTGACAAATACGGAAGTGTAAAAAGTCAACAAAAATGACACCGAACTCAACCAATCATAAAAAACAGGTGACAGGAGCTTTGCCAGCCCCAGGTCACATGTCACGCTGTCGGAGGGGGGGGCAAACCTTTGCAATGGGTTGACTCTGTAAAGTATCTTGGCATTACATTTATGTCGACGAAGGTATTCAGTGTTGATCTTAATCAAGTGAGACACAAGTTCTTTGGATGCACGAACTCTATTTTGGTTCATAGCCCAGGAGTGTCAGAATTGATAAAGCTTCACCTAATGGAAAGTTACTGTTATCCAGTTTTATCATATGGTCTTGAGTGTTTTAATCTTTCAAATAGTACAGTAAACCATTTGAATGCATACTGGAACTCAGTTTATCGTAAAATATTTGACTTTAGATCATGGGAATCAGTTAGAGAATTGATCTGTTGCCTGGAGAAGATGAATTTGAACATCTGTATTATCAAAAGAAATTGTGCTTTGTGCATTATATGCTGTTTTCGGACAATAGCGTTATAGTCACCGTGATAAGATTGTTTATGCAGTCCAATCAATATGTCAAACTATGTCAATTTGCTGATGTTACTCCACATAGTAATATTTCTTGTACAAAACATCGTGTCAACCTGAAATTTATTTCAGCTTGTGTGTAGGCCTAACTGTATGTACTACTGACCGTATGACGTGTGTTTTTACTATTTTTAATTGTCTGCATTTTTGCGAAATAAACTCCCAGCACACTTATGCGACAAGGATATTACATACAACAGTTTTAGGCTTGAGCTCAAAACCTAAGGGTTTTTAAGCTGACGGTTAAACTACAAGCTTAAAGTCATCATGGTTGTCATCCATTGTCCGTTGTCCATCTGTTGCAGATGTATTGTGGCTAAACGGTGCAAGATAAAGCCTAGGTTGCTATTGATCACTAATAGAAAATGGCATGTGCCCTTTCAGATGAAATGAAAATCATCGACCTTAGATGACCTTAGAGGTCAGTGACAACTAGAACGGTCGGTCCCACCCTAGCGACAGCTGGGCTTCTTGTAACGTTCTTACCGGGGCACGATGTGACATTCAGCGTAATCGCACTATGGTAATTATCGTACTGAACTGAACTGAGATGAACTGATGACCAGACAAAAAAGTGCGAAGCCGAACCGCCTGGAGTGTGTTCGTGCGTCGGCGTCGGCATCCGAAAGACCTCGTTTGACAGCGTCCTGCAATGTGCTAAGATGTCTCTCGACGCAGTGCTTCGGCCAGGACTGCAGCAGCTGACTGATGAACTGACAGCAGTAGCTGCACAGAGCACAATTTACACTAGCATGCTTCACTCACCACACTCAGTTATCATTCACTGCGATTACCACATGATGACAACGACAATGAATAACTATACTATAGTAAAATACCAAAATGCATTTACGTTAACAGAAAGACTGTCACCTCAAGCGTGAGATTGTATCAGTCACATCAAAAAAATGTTGGGCAGTGTCACTGCTACGATGTTTGTTACTAACAATCTTTTCTATGTCTTCTCGCTTCAGATTCAGTTTGCTGACTTCGTACGCCTTATAAATTTCAATATTATGATTATTATGTATAACAGTGGCACCTGTCTTATGCAGGCTTCTAAAATCTTCAGCAACTACCTTCATCTGAGTTATCTTTTGCCACCTTTAAGTTTCACAACCTCTGATTCAAACCATACAATTTTTGTTAAATTATAATCATCCATTCTGAAAAAAACAAGATCAAGAAAATATTCCGTAAGTTGAGCAAAACGTTTGGTTAATTCAGCAGCGGTTGATCTGTTGAATGCAAAGTGCTCCTAAAAGTGCACTGACAGCAAGTACTATTGACTGCTACTCAACCAGTGCGATTCAAATTCAGAATTTCATAAAATACATGAAGATTAATAATCTGGACTAAATTAGAAAAAAACACAAGATTATACAACATACCTGCGTATTGTATTGGATTTGGAAGTAAGGTTGCCAGCGATGCTGGGAATTAATCGAGATGTATGGGTGTTCTACAACAAAAATTAAATGTTCAATCATCAATGGAAGTCATGCAGAGCAGTTTTAACTTTGGTTTGCTATTAAATATGAGTGTAAAAAATTAACTAGATGCCTGTATTAAGGCTTTTTACATCTAAGCTGATATTCACTACCTCCCCCCCAAAGTAACTACACTGCATCCCATAAAAAGCAACCACTGGCGTTATTTATCATATCTTTGCTAAACTGGGACAGACTTTCAAAACTCTTTCACTAAAAGACTCCAAAGAAAATTTGCCAAAAGATTATCAACCACTAAACTTCTCACCACACTTAAAGTCCATGGCCACGGTCAAACTCACTCACGCCAATTTCTGTAGATTTAAATTAGACATTTAACCTCGCATATATAATATGTCGATTTGAGCTTCATAAATATATGAAATTAATGCGTGAATTCAAACGAAATGCGGCATTACGTTACGTTATGCGAAATATTCTAATCTAT
>Ga0209367_1010008_pt1 | contig 12766 bp, 10 predicted proteins | sample WorMetLIZISLAND2_FD_187412 | JGI IMG/M metagenome (GOLD analysis project Ga0209367, IMG submission 187412) | Marine gutless worms symbiont microbial communities from Max Planck institute for Marine Microbiology, Germany - Olavius geniculatus... ... | reverse complement strand
TCAGCGTACATGATGCAAGCAACGCAACATCTATTAAGATAACAACCATTCTTTTTTGAGACAATACTATTAATAAACAGATCAGCATAAACATTAAAAAGATGCGGTGAGAGCACACCTCCTTGTTTTACGCCACTGTGTATTCTTAAAGTATCAGAAAATGTGGCATTCCATCTAACCATAATGGTTAATTAACCATTATGGTTAATTTACTGTACCAGTTAATAATAATATTGAGAAACGCAACAGGTACGCATCGTTTCATCAACGTCAGATAGAGCTGAAAATGGTTCACACGATCAAATGCCTAATCTTACAGATTCTAATAAACAGACCTAAGGTTTTATTGTTGTTCACCTATAGGATAATGACGATTCCAACTATATCAGTTTTGGACTGTTGTCGTTTAATAATCGATTGGCGCCATTTGTCAAAACGTCGTTTTTCTTAAATTTTTGTCTACGAGCCGGGCCGGGTGGGCCGGGCTTTAATTACGACAGGCCAGGCCAGGTTGGAACGACTCGGGCCGGGCCGGGCCATAAAATTTCGGCCCGTGCAGAGCTCTAGTTGCTGAACATCAGCAACATCAGCAGTATTAAAACCCCCAACTGTTAATCACATGTCCAACTGATGCTATAATAACTCCAATAAAGCCCCTGTAACAGCAGGCAAACATATCTTTTGAACATTCACAATTCTCTTTCTATGACATTGTGCTCTTTTAACTGCCAATTCATAACTATTCTCTATAATCTAGCTTTTAGGCCCATCTGAGTCATCCACCCAATCCTTTGTGACTTAGACTTGGGAGGTTCCCACTGGCATTCTGCACTACAGCCACTTACTAACTTACAAACTTATTTGCTCGATGTTACTAACTAATAATCATCACACAGTCACACTGCTGGACAGAATGTAATGTAAGCTGCCAGAGAAAGAGAGAGATGAACCTCGCTGGGCAAGTTTCTGTCGAGCTTGTACGAAAGCCATGATGTCAGCATCAGCGTCCGGGTCTCCAGTCAAAGGAATGTCACTCGATACCGACCTTTATACACATTCACACACAGTCAGACGCTAGGACTTGCATGTTGACCCGCTGCACAAGTGTCTTAAACTGCAGACACAGATTAAGATTCTTGACTTACCATTTCAAAATTAACCAAAAAAATTCACAAATATTACGAATGTGTAAAATTCGTCAAAATTTGTTCACTTTTGCACACAACACCCCAGAAATTTCAAAATTTGTAATAATTTGTGACACTATTTATTTTATTTTAAATTCACATATTCAAATTCTCAATTTATGACTGCAAAACAAATAAATTTTCTACAGTCAGAAGTTGAAGTTAATAATAAAAGATTAAAGGCTGCAGGTTTGCATATCTCTTCAGTAAATCTAGAAACAATTCAGTGTATAATAAGCTTCTTTCAATTTTCAAACTGTTTGTTAGAAATAAAAAGGGCCTGCAAAAAACTGTTGCAGCAACCTCAGACGTAGTAGCACAGCAGTGAACTATAAAAGCAAAACAGAAAACCAGTGCTAACTAGACAATTTCTACGTCCAAGCTAAAAATGCTGTCTATTAAAAAATGGGAGGCAACAACAACAACAACAACTACTACTACTACTATCGCTATTGCTACTACTACAACTTGCCTATTGGATGATAAACACATAGTAAGCTGGCAAGTGTTGATCTAATCTGTCCTACAATGAATGCTCTACAGGGTGCGGCAAAAAAGTAGCCCCCTAAAGTTTTTCGCTGTTTTCTCAGCAACTGTTTAGAATTGTGATTTAAAATTTTACAGCTTTCATTATTAAAACCATCTACATCTAATGCCAAGTAAAATTTGATTCAGTTGAAAAACGACGAAGTTGTAGACTGTTCAACATGACCCGCCTACCGATTTTTCAGCATTAAAAATGCTCAAGAACAGAAAATCAATAACATCGTTAAAACAACACAGTTAACTAATGATCAGATGCCAGAATTTCATTGTCACTGTAAATGTTCATAGTATCCACCGCCAGCTCCAAGCTCCAACACAAGCCTTCAGTCACTTACTTTGATAAGTCTTTCACAACCTTGTTGATTAGTCCTTGTGGCAGGTTGCCTCAGATAACCTGAAGTGCTTCCTAGACTGTGGTGATTGTTTTCGGCTTTGTTTTGAGGTTGCGGTAAGCCTCCAACATTGCACCCCACACGTGATAGTCCACTACGTTTATATTCGGCAAATTTGCAGGCCATTGGTTCTTTGTGATGAAATCTGGACAGTTGGCACGCAGCCGCTTCTGTGAGCTGTGTGCGCTGTGTGTGCTGGCACACCGACCTGCTGCAAGACGAACCCGGTGGGCAGCCGCCAATTGCTTTAAAAAAACAATAATTTGGTGATAATTTATAAACAGAGTAAATTAATGTTTGTCAAAACATCACTGACGTCATCAGCAGTAATGTGGTAACTGGTTTTTGCAAACTAAATAGCATTTGTAGCTTGAACATTTTTAATGCTAAAAAATCAGTGGGCGATCATGATTAAAAGTTTATAACTTCGCCGTTTTTCAACAAAATTAAATTTTACTTACAGTTTAATGCAGAAGGTTTCACTAAATAAAGCTGTAAAATTCCAAATTAAAATCCCAAGCGGTTGCTGAGAAAACAGCGAAAAACTTTAGGGGACTACTTTTTTTGCTGCACCCTGTATATGAAGATGTGATATGAAGATGACGGTGACGACAACAACACTATTACTAGCACTACTAGAACTTGCCTATTAGACAATGAAGACATAGCATTAGTATGAGCTGGAGAATGTTGATCTGATCTGTCATACTCTGAATGTATGTGATGATGTTGATGGTGACCATGATGACTATGTCGACCTGACTGCGGTCTGGACTGCCGACTGCCTGTCTCATTAGCAATGTCTGACTGCTAGCACACATCACATAAACAAACTTCCTCTATGTTCCCACATATGACAATGTGCTGAAAAATCTGTTAGCCACAATGTGCCATGCTCTCAACGCCCAAACAAAAATGTTTTCAACAGCCGTTTAAACTATTCAAATTATCCCTTTGTCCTAATTCTCTTCTCCTCCCATCTCCCTTTGCATTCTGCCCCCCCTTCACATTTCTCCCATTTAATCCAGGTACTAGGTTGAAGAGCATTGCAGATTCCACCACTGGTTCACCACTGGTAAAGTCCAAGTGGCAAATGCATTAAAGTAAAGCTTGAAGTGAAATCAAATGCTGTCAAAATAATTTTTTTGTACTAATCCATTTACATGATGTACCATAATATAAGACAAACGTTTAAAAAGCAGAAGTGTGTATCAAATGTAAGTACAGAGGATATTTTTACTACCTGTGAAAAAGAGTTGTTACTGAGTGCAAACGATGAAGATGGCGTTATTTGCTCAGTATGTCTGGGGTAAACACTGAGCTGCTGCTGCAAATAACAACACATATGAAATAACAACCCATCACTAACCACAGATGCATCCACCAAAAAAAACTAAAAAAAAGTCAAAAAGTCAAAAAAATTGAGCCAGTTGTGACAGCGATTTATCTTTCCTTTCACATGCTTTTTCTGTTATTTCTGCCTGATTGTTTGCAGAACAGAAAATACAAACGTTTGCCAGAGTGAACGAAAACAATCAAAATTAAACAAGCAAAATGTTACCAAATTCTTAAAAATAAAAAAAAACAGCAAAAAAATAATTAGTAATTACAGGCAAAATGTTGTGGCAGCAATTTTATACAGGTTCAATGCCCTTCTGTTTACACACTTAAAGCACTCACTATATGTCACACATACTGTAGAAATATTTAACAAATGTAAAAAAAAACTTAGACCAAAAGTGTCAGATGCCTGAGCTTGTTGCGCAAGATGTTCTTGTTCTGACCACCAAACATCAAAGTCTTTCATCAGCTTAACTCGCGACAACTCCAGCAGATGCTGGAGATGCTCTATTTCCAGTTTCAATTCTTGCAGTCGCTTAACTGTCGACTTGAACCTAGAAAACAACAACTATTACTACAACAACTACAACAACAACTGGTAATACTACAACAACAACTAGTACAACTGTTAACTCGTGACAGCTGTGACAAATGCTGGAATGTTTTAATACCACCATGAGCTATTGCAGACGCCTGACTGTCAACTTAAACCTAGCAAACAATGTGTACAATAAACAGCTTCAAACTAACCATGCAATATTTATTAAAAAGCAAAAATATCCTTTAAAAACTCTTAAAAAGTTACTTTTTACTCCTTGCATGCTACGTAACAGCAAAGAGGAGTATACGAAATCGGTGTAATATTGAGGACTGACCAACGACTGACAACCAACCTCCCTTCCTGGAAGAGCCTTCCAAAAAAAACTTCAAATGGCCATATCTCCATAACGGTGCCAGACAGATCCATGGTCACAATAGACCACCCACAGAAAGTTGCTCACCGCGAGTCAAATGGTCACGTGACCGATGATGTCACGTGACCCCAAAAAGTCAAGGTCGTGACCCCATTATCTTTGAGGCATCATATCTCCATAATGGTGCAAGATAGATGCACGGTTGCAATGAGCCGAAAGGAACAAAAAAGCACTTGGAAGATACAGGAGGAAATAATGCGTGTGAGGAGTACATCATATTGGTTACAATCTAATAATATTTCAATCAATCAATCAATCAATCATTTTGTTCGTCCAAAAAACATATTACACATAAAAAAACTGCAATTAAACACATCCAAGCATTAAGCTCTTGTTACAAATAAATTTTAAAACGTTTATACAACTGTAATAACAAAAAAGTGACTGTAACACTTATGGTAAATCAGAAAATATGGAATAAGTAAATTACCGAGTATTTTCCAGTTCCATCTGTTGCACGAGATCGCTCTCGGTGTCGGTGGGATTACGGTTCTCAAAGCTAAAACTGCCTGACAGCCCATCACCAAAATTAGACTTACACAGTATGTCTCTTACTCTTTTATTCACCAATAATGCATGAAGTATAAACAACAAGCACAATGTAGACAGACAAAAAACATGACAATAAACCAATGTTTCATTTACTCAATTCAAGAATTAGACCCCCAATCCCAATTTTCTCAGTAATTTCGCTGAAAAAGCAGGCAGCAAACTGTTCAAACCAAGTTTAAACTGTTCAAAGTAAAACTGTTATTGACTCACAAACAACAGCACTCTTTCGTAGTTTCCATGCACAGTTTTAACTAAAAAAATTAAATTGTTATGGATGTGATATTCTCTAAGCAGGCCTTAAAAATTAAATTTCTTTATTTTCCCAACAAACTTTGGGCAGACAAAATTCAATGGCAAATTCAGCTATCAAATACAGCTTGGGGCTCTATCATGAATCAATCGCTAAAAGTGTAACAACTCTTCAAACTATTTTCAAAGACAATTCTTTCCAGATTATAACACAGTGTGTTCCCATGTGTCACAGCCGAACACAGACTGCATGATCTAGCAGCCAAATATTCAACAGTGTCAGAAAGCAGTGAATGCTCGAGTTACTGAAGTCAATATCTTCAACATCAGTAACAAATTTGAAACTTAAAATTCAGCAAGTTTCTGGTTCATATTGTGTGCTATAAAATTTAACTACTTACTTGCTTACTTTAACATAATCTATGAATAAAGCTTCAAGAAAACAGCACAAAAGCACAATGTCTGATAAGCTAAAACAGTCATAAATCATGCAGTGTCAAAGAAATATCAAATATCAGTTGAATATATTCTTATTCCCGTTCAACTGCTGTTAATAACACCACAATTCATCTTCTGCTTAACAATTCAAGGTGTGTATGGAAATCATAATTTTTGACGAAGAAATAATAAATCACAAAATTTTTCATTAGTTGTCAGAATGTGGCATCAGAGAAATAACTCGGCAATATTACCGCCAGCGACGAGCGATGCCTGGTGTTGCTTCATGCAATCCTTCAGTTTGTCTGCAACATAAAACACAGCAAAATATATCAGTGCAATGACTGCTGATAAAAAAAGGTAAAGGTGTCAATTTGTATAGCACATCTCGCGTACAACGCCTCTAATGCGCTTTTTGTCACTAACCCGAGCCGCCAGCCACACAGCCACCAGGTGCAGCCTGCAGATACAGGCTAACACAGCGGCCGGCTAGGCAGCCCCAGTCAGCTGTACTAAGGTCACCACCTTCCGTAACCCATATAATGAGTTACTGCTTATTTCACTGTCCCATGCAGGGTAGAAGGCTGAGTCGACCTAGCTGGCAGGCTTCGCACCAAGATGGTTTACCTGCCCACAGGCAGTCACACATCGCAGTACCAACCAGGCCCAGCATAGGGAACTTCGTTTCAGCCAAAACGCGTTACCAACTATGCCACGCCACCAACCACTACACCACGATGAAAAACTGAAATTAATCTCCTACTGAGATCATCTCATCTGATGAATGACTGGACATGAACGTGGCCAGACATTAAAGTGTGCATATAGCTATTCATGTAAACTCATCACAGAGCTACGAAGCATCGTCACATGTCACTTGGCATCACACACTGATACTTGCCACCTAACACTGGAGAATGTGGCCACTATTTGACTAAGCTTAATAATTAAACTGCGTTCACATAAACACGAGTACGAGTCCAGCACTGTACGGGTTCCCGTATACGAGTTCCGGCAAACACAAGTTTGCGTGTATTTCAACGGTGGCCATTCACATACATACGAGTATGGGTTACCTGCAAATTTCACTCGTACGAGTAGTTCCTGTGCAGGTCGTGTTTTTATCCAACTTGTAGAAAGTAAACTACTCACAAATAGCATTAATGTAATTTATAAAAACCGCGGCGCATATTTGACGTCACGACTGATGTCATCGTAAAATTGTTTATCATTAAAGATGTGCGGTTTTGTAAAAATAGTAACTTTGTAGTAGAATACTGTTGTTTATTCGCGAAGCATTTCCTCGATTTGATTTAATTCAATATGGCCGACACGCGTTTAGTTGCATGCTTGTACAAGTGACCATGAATGCTCCACTCATACGAGTGAAGCTTCTACGGGCCATAAACGGAAACCTGGACTCGTACTCATACTCGTGTCTGTGTGAACGCAGCCTTAGACAAGTCAGTACTTGATTTACCAAAAGCAGAAAGACAAAGCGCTGAGTTGGCCTTGGTCTCAATTAGTTATATACCGAGAGTCTGAGATGGTTGATAGCAAGCCGACCAAAAGTCAAACTCACAACCCAATGATCGTAAACACAGCTTCATCATCGATGTGCTACTAAGCCATTACCAACAGTCCAACATGTTAACACAGAACATCATACAAAGTCAAACAACTACAAAGCCACCAAACCACGCTGCAAACAAGAGTATGTGAGTATGGTTTTACGTCCAACTGAACACATTTTACGTCATCATTTCAGGAATGAGTCTGGAGCCATCACTTGCACTGGTACTGACAACGAAAAAATCAACAGCAAGAAATCAAACAGACAACACGGCAACCTAAGTAACAACAACAAATTATGTAGAAGCAAACATATGTACGCAAACACAATATTAAAAAAAGCTTCAGACACACAAACAATGGTAACACACTAATCTTGTTGCGTGACTCAGCGAGCTGTTCACCGAGATGTTTAGCTTCAACACAGAGTTGTTTGAGTGTCCGCTTGTTAGTCTCTATGGTGTCGTTGTGTTCATAGTCGCGACGAAACAACTCATACGCCTCGCGTCGACCCATTGACATCTTCCCCACTATGCATAAACACTCAGCTCTCACCATGGTACTCCTGTACAATTCGTTGTTTCTTTTCTCAAGTTTGTTTACTTTTTACTGTCTCCTTAACTTATTTACAAAGATTCTTATCCCATAAGTCCCTGTGTTTGTGCTTTCAGTAAAATTTTGTGTTGCTGGAATGTGTTTGTGTGCATTTTGCCTGAAATATAAAAACGCAAATGTAAAGTCCTTCCCAAGCCTTACGACCCATAGGGTGGCGCTGATCTCTGTTTCCTAAGGCCCTAAGCCAGACACCAGTTTTTACACTGCTAGACCATGGATACGGGGCCAGTGTATCATGTGGTGTGCCTGTTCACGTAACAGCGGTGAAGCCGGTACCAAATTATACTGCTTGGTGACAGAGGCACACGTGTGTGAACAACTTGCCTAAAGTCGTTACCCAGCAGTGTCCTGTGCGGAGTCGAACCAGCGCCCCTGAGTGACCTCTGCAGCATTACAAGTCCGACACGTTACCGTTAGACTACTGAGCCGTCCCTGAAATGACCTATTATGTGTCGGGTGGGACATTAAACCCTATTCATTCACCCACTTTCAGTGTAAGGGTATTTGTACAGAAAGCTGACCTCCTAGTCCTATGCAACACTTTCCTAGCTTTTGTGCATTGTTACTGACTGCGTTCTAAGAAATCAACAATGATGATAATGACGATGATGACCTACTATATAATAGAACAATTAATAAAGCTACTTCGAGAAAGCACAAAACAGACAAACAGCAGGCACTATAGATATAATGGTTCACAATAAACAGTGTTAAGACACAAGAAATGATTGATGTGGACTTACGGATGACGTTTTTCGTGCGTTCTTCTCTGCTGGTGGCTGGACTCTGTTCACCAACTGTCCACTTTCTGTTGCCAATCAGAGCCGAGTCATCGCTCGGTGTAGACGGTAACGGAGACGACGTCAGCGAGCTTGTGGCTCCACTACCACTGACCAACGCTCCACTACGTTGCTTCTCTTTCTTCAGCATACTCACCAGAATACCTCAGTACAGCCCGTTAAAGTCTCCAACAACAGAAAAGGTAATATATGCCACATTCGACATTTGCTCAGTCAACCTAATTTTCCAAAACTACTCAAAAATTTCTCAAGCCCATAAAACAGAAAGTCTACAAATACCAACCCCATCAGGCAGCTCCGAAAAAAAAGAATATCCAACGGGCCAATTAAACAACTATGCTATACTTTCTACAGTACTGTGTCACTACTTTCAGTTTCCATTCAACCAGTCTCCATTTGTAGAGGGAGTCTAGTTCAGACCAGGTTAACAATGACTAGGACTCATGCACAAAGCAGCAGCAGAAAAAGAGTAGTAGTAATCATAGCACTCGTAGCAATGTAGTAGTATTATTTGTAGTAAAAGTCATACTAATCATAGTACACGATGTTTCATAAAAAAGACTTTTTTTGTTTTTTTCATAATTTACTCAAATTATAAGCAATTTACATGAAATTTTACCAGTTGTAGCTGAAGAAATACTAATTCGAAATATTTGAACAAAATATGGCAGTTGATTAAATATTCTTTGCTAGTCACGATGTAACGCTGACGTCATAATGTGTCACAGGTACAAACTTGCTAGTTTCAACTGGTGCTGTCAGTTGCTAACCTGCTTCGATGGTGAACTTAATCTGGTTCGCTAATGAAAAATGCTTATCGTGTCAGCACTGAGCAACATGGAAACATGAAATCGGGCGTCTTGTGATCCTAAAACTCAACATCTTGCAAGCTCCGTGTGATAGTGCACTGTCTTGCTCAAACATGTGAAATTCCAACTATCCCCACAGACACATAAATTCGATTGCTTTGCACGTCTTTGTGGCTGCAACTGTAAAATTTCAAATATTTGACACCAACGAACCAGATTTTTCACCATTGAAGCGGGGTAGCAACTGGCAGCACCAATTGGGACTAGCCTGTTTGTACCCCTGACACATTTTAACGTCAGTGTTACATCACGACTAGCAAAAAATATTTAATCAACCGTCGTGTTTTGTTAAAACATTTCGAATTAGTATTTATTCAGCTACAACTGGTAAAAATTTCATGCAAATTGCTTATCATTTAAATGAATTATGAAAAAAAAACAAAAAAGGGGTCCTTTTTATGAAACACCGTGTAGAAGTCATAGTAGTACTAGTAGTCATCATCATAGTAGTAGTGATGGTGGTAATAACAATCTGTCCTGTTGAATTTACATCAAATTGTAAGCTGACAAGAAACATCACAGTCAAAGGATACTAATTTCATTGTCTCGCTGCAAGAGAACATCTTTGAGCTGGTGAAGCTCCTTCAAGTCATAGACTGAATTACTTGTGTCTGGAGTGGTAGCTGGTTCAGCCGGTGGTGGGGGAGGTGTCTTTCTTTCAGTCACTTGCTGCTAATAACATCAGATCAACAGAAGTACTAGAATATGCAAACTGCTATATGGTGGACAGTGGCCCGAACTCCACTACTTCTGATAAGTTTTGGACTTTTCATCATTGCCACAAGTCATGAACCAAGCTGCGAAGCACCAGGACATACGTTGTGGATTTGCCGTAAACTTACGAGTTGCTGTGGAGCTGTGTTAGAGCTCGCTGAACAGCATGTTGTACAAAAAATCGACATAAGTTGTCACAGAGCCTATGACTAGAGTCCATGATTTTCCCACTTCCAAAGCACTTAGTAAAAAACAAAAATACAAAATAACAACTCTAAACAAGTCTCACATTAAAGCTCTGACTATGAACCATGATCTTTCCATATCCATAACACTTAGTGAAGATCAAAAATACAAACAACTCTGAGCAAGAGTCACGTAAAGTGACGTTAAGTTATCAAATTCGGTATTACTCCATGTAAACAAAGCAACAGTGCAGCAAATGACAAAATCCATACCTTGGCTTGAAATGTTGCACCGTGCAGCAACATTTTGTAAGAATTGCGGCTAGAAAGATATCTGCCAGAGCGGTCCAAAGATTTACAAATAAGTTGCATGCTAGTTGACTGCCAAGAGACGGAGATTAGTAGTGGTCCAGGCACTCATATCGAGACTTTTCTAAATTCTAAATAAACAGAGGCTCAGTTACCTTAAGCAGCAGGAAACAAAACTGAATCTTGCGCATATCAGCACTGACAGCAAGCACAGCATCAGGGTCACTATCAGACAGGTATGAACTGACGAGCTCTTCACACCTGCACACATGGCGGAAATAACAGCCACAATGAAAGTAAAACAAATTACATTAATTACAGGTGGGTTGGTGGCATAGTGGCTAAGATGTTAAACGTATCTTAAGATCACTTTCACTCACTGTTGGGTCATTATCAGGTGGTTAGTCTGGTTTTACTTGCATGGGTGACTTTCTGTATACAGATATAAAACTATCCTGGTATATAACAAGCCAGCCACCAGGGTCAACTCAGCCTTCCATCCCTCTGGGTAAGGTAAATTGAGTATCAACTTGCATGGCTGGGGTTACGGTGAAGCACGTTCATTTGTGTTGGGTGACATCACAGGCGTGCGGTAGCACACCCCTGTGTTAATGGCGACCGACTAAGTCAAGGGAGAATGGCAAAATTCGACCCAACGCAGATCCAAAACCCCTCAACCGATCGACACAAAATTTGGAACAGGTGATTAAGTCGGCGAGACGACCCCACGTGCAAAATTTCTTGCAAATCCGTCCATTGGAGGCATCTCGGCAAATGGGTGAAATATAACGAAAATTTTTCTAGTATATATATACCTTTTTTTGTTGACCGACCTACAGGTCAGACCGCCCGGCGGATTTTCACACACGATGGTTCAGACAACGCGACCTCACGCAAGGGTCAAACCTTTTCGGGAACCGAAATTCGAAGTTAATATCTAACCTCTGAAAAATCCCCCCAAAGTCGAAAATTGGGCCCAAAAACAGACTTAGAAATTTTCGGCCAAAAACGCTCCTGTATAAAAATTTCACCTATAAACGGCCACTAATCGTCATCGTAGGCCCATAAAAGTTGTATATTGAATAGGCAATATGGCCTCGGGAGTTCCAAATATGTGGTCATTTTGGACCCCCTACCCACAAGTCACGTGACATGGGGCATGCGCAGTCAACGTTTTGGCCTTTAAAAACATGCCTATGTATAAAATTTGCACCTACAAAGGACCCTTAATCGTTATCGTAGCCTCATAGAAGTTGTATAGTGAATAGGCAATGTGGACTTGGGAATTCCAAATATGTGGTTATTTTGGACCCCCCGCCTACAGGTCACGTGACACGGAGCATGCGCAGTGAACTTTTGGCCTTTAACATGGGTAAATGCAACTTTGACGCTTTATATCTCCGAAACGGTGCAAGATAGACGCATGGTTCCAATGGACAACCAATAGGAACCACATATGCCGAGTCGAATGGTCACGTGACCGATGACGTCACGTGACCCCAAAAGGTCAAACTCGTGACCCCATTATCTTTGAGGCGCTATATCTCCATAACGGTGCAAGATAGATGATGTTTCTTATCAGCTTACAAAAGGTCAAACTCGTGACCCCAAAATCTTTGAAGCACCGTATCTCCGTATCCGTGCAAGATAGGCGCATGGTCATCATTGACCACCAATAGCAAAGTGCCAACGCCGAGTCCGATGGTCACGTGACCGATGACGTCACGTGACCCCAAAAGATCAGAATCGTGACCCCAAAAATATTTAACATTCAGTGTCTTCATGGCCGTGGAAAGCAGATGGTTTATAATTGACCATCAACATAAAAACTTTGTTATTGTAATAAAACAGCAAATATAAATGTACAAAACATCAGTTTATACACTTGTTAACGGCAACATGCAATGAGTGACACATCGAAAACAGCAAAAATCATAAAAAGGTGATATTATTCAACAGCACATTGACAGTTAGGCGATGTGATGGTGAGTGATATCACCTTTTTATGATTTTTGCTGTTTTC
>Ga0209367_1010007_pt1 | contig 12766 bp, 7 predicted proteins | sample WorMetLIZISLAND2_FD_187412 | JGI IMG/M metagenome (GOLD analysis project Ga0209367, IMG submission 187412) | Marine gutless worms symbiont microbial communities from Max Planck institute for Marine Microbiology, Germany - Olavius geniculatus... ... | reverse complement strand
TGGAACTTCGTGTTGCAAATCATCATGTCGTGTTCTAGCGCAAATTCTAGCAGCCGTTCTCCTCGATCGTTCTTGTCTCCATATCCAAAGTTACCCATGACTCTCTCCCATCCATTGTTGTCTCTTTTAACCTTTGCATTCCAGTCACCTGCAATGATTACGATATCCTTCTTCGGTACGTCGTCCAGCGTTGTTTCCAGGTCTGCGTAGAATTGTTCCACCTGTTCGTCTGTACCGTCTGACGTGAGTGCATATACCTGAACGACAGACAATCACATCGCATTTGACAAAAAGTGATATTTCGCTGGTTGTGTTTTCCCCAAGTAGTGCAGAAACAAACGCTGGGTGAGGTGGAAAGCGGATAGATCGTTCGATGGCAAGTTGTGTCAGGAATATTCCTACCAAAAATTATCAAAATCTGATAATTGGCTTTTAAGTTACAGTCGAAAATGTCGGGGATGTTTTTTGAGACACAATGTATTTCGATCGTGCGGCCCTGCAAGCAGTGCACTATTCTGCTGAAAGATGAAAACTTACTCTGTAGCTATAAGTAAACATTTCTGACACTTACTATAATTCATATCTAAGATTTTTACGCGCGAAAGCAGCTACTGTTTTCAGCGCGTCTTAGCCATCGCAATTCTGTCCGTCCGTCACACGGGTGGATCAGTCAAAAACGGTGCAAGCTTCACCGTCGGCTGCCTGGAAGACTCTAGTTTTAGGCACCGTAAAGCTTTTACATAAATTCGAAGGGTGTCACCCCGAACGAGGGTGCTAAATGAGAGGGGGTGGAAAAAATTTAAGATTTTTAGCCAATAAGTCGCTGTATCTCAATAACGGTGCGAGATAGGGCCTAGGTTACTATTAATCACCAATAGGAAGTCGTACACTGGCTCTCGATTACCACCCAATTTAACGACCTTGGATGACCTTGAACGCTAAATTAGGGGTTTTTACGTATTTTTTGGTGATTTTTGGCTGCGAGACACATTTCAAGAGCGAATTGCGCCGACACCAATTGAGACAGACATGGACAAGCTGCATTCGAAATTTTCAGCATTTAACGTAGATTTCGACGGTCCAAGTCACGATTTTTTAGGTTCAAAGAAACCTGCGCACGAAAGCATCAAAGAGCGGTACCCCCGTAAAAGTTGCGTCGAAATGGCTGGAGATAGACTGACAGTTTGAATTTGTGAACAAGAACTGCTATAGGCTTTTGCGCGTCTCGTGAGCCTTAGCTCAAATTTCGTGTACTTAAATCTTACTATACTGCGCGGAAAGTCTGTTTGTCTGTCAGCCCCCTCTATCGCCTTCCCTGTTGCACAATCCCGGACCCCGAGTGCGGCGTTTGAGTCCTTGGGCCTTAGGTAGGTGGGTAACGTGCCCCCACCTTGAGCCCTACCTGCCCCCACGGGGGAGTTGCCGGGTCTTCTTTCCCCGCTGATTCTGCGAAGCCCGTCAGCTTAGTGCACAGTGTAGTGCTCCATGGTGGAAAACTCCCGCCCATAGGGTGGGGCACTTCTAGTACTTTAAATCGTAACTGCTAGGGCGCCTATCTCTATAACCATGCAGGAGATGCGTATCATTTTTCAGGTTAGGCCTACGGTTCGATTCTCACTGCCAGTCATTAGGAAGCAACCTTGAGCAAATTGCTAATCTACTGCGTGCTCAGCCAAACTCAGCCTCCTACCCTCCATGGGAAATTAGTAGTATCTTGCCGGCTACGGGGTTAAGACTTAGTGTGGCTGACTGGGGTGGCGGTATGTCTGCTTGCTGCAAACCGCGGGTCCAATTATTGCTCGCTTACGCGGGCAATGGACGGCTGCATAGTGCCCTGCGGTATCATCAGCTCATGCCAATCAGCTGCCACTTCTGAGACTGTAAAAGCGCTTCTGATCTTGAGTCTGTCTCATGTAAGAAACGCTAAATTTAAACGCATCTTGTCATAATTAAATCCTTATTTCCGATAAACCATAAGAATAAATGTTCAGTATTAGAACGGCACCAACTTTTTGCGTCTTCCTGCGCTTGAAACACGTAGATTTCGAAGAAACAGCCGGTAAAATAAAAAAGACAACCTTATCTACTCAGTCTACTGCGCCGTACGCGCGACAACCATCGGCACAATAATCTGAAGGTGAAACTTGTTTCGTGCTTTTTACGCGCATGCAATCCGTCCTGTAAATGTAGGCTGCGTGGCGTCAGCGCGTTTGTCTGCATAAAGTCAGCAATAATTAGTCATCGCGTTATATCAGCTAAAATGCGTCGTCAACTAGTCAGGCAACCCCCTACCGGCACAGATTTATCACGGAAAAGACACGCTAACGCGTTATACCCAACACCCATGCGCGACAAGCGCGCTGACGCCACGCAGCCTACATTTCCAGGACGGATTGCATGCGCGTAGAAAGCGACAGAGGCCTAATTCTAGCCAGTGCCGTGACGTAATCGATAAAAGCCTACTTACGGCATGGTGTCGCAGCGTTTGCTTCCAGTCGCCGCTGCTGAAACAGCCATCAAACGACAGCAGATTTCTTGCGGTCGCAAATATAGTCCAACAGATCCTAAATCAGTAACGCCGGTTACGACGAAGTGTTAATATTATCTGCAAAAAAAAATCGTCGCCTAGATGAAGCCAGGAAAAAGGCCGGCAGATGTCGGCTGGCTGACCGAGTTAAAGCTTTCACTGTTGCAGCGGCAGGCAGTCACGTGCGAGCCGCGTGCCGAGAAACCAACCTTCACCGACGCCGACCTAGAAACGTCCAATCGCAGTCTCCGGAGGCTGATTCTGACCCAGTTTCAGCGTTCAGTCAGCTGATCGCTCTCTTCGCACTGTCTGGTTAGCACGACTGTACAGTTGCTTTTGCTGATGTTTTGGGCACTCTCCTCGTTCACTAGGTCATTCCAGAGATGCAGTTGTGCCTATTAAGAGCGTGGTTGTGTTTTGCAAAGGTTCTAATTTCTATTTCGCATTAAGGCCCAAAACCACCAATAGGCTATTACAGAGTGGCCACTCTCCAGTCATGATCAAATTTCCCAACTTTTCCAGACATTTTCAGGGAACATAGACGGAGTATCGCCCGCCGCAACAGTAGCGATATGACGTCTATTGGCAACAATTTTAATTATTTTCCAGAGAATTAACTGACCAAATTTAGTGCAGTTTAAACAATAAAGGCAAACAAAAGTGGCTTACTGGCACCGCAAATTTAAAAGTATGGGAGTACAAGTCTGCAAGCGAAGCGAGCAGAAAAAAATGGAGTTGAACGCAAATATCCAACTAGTAATGAACAGTTTTCGGACACTTTCCCAGAATGTTTCAAATTCCGTGACATTTCCAGGTTTTCCAGACAAATGGTCACCCTGCTATTATGATGCATTTTTCATCAGATTCTGCAAGGTGTTTTATACATAACCCATAAATATTCTGTTCGATTTCTGGACAAAGTTGGCTTAACGTATCATTGACTAGTAAATGATTAAACGATAGACCACAAATCACTTGGTTTGCTGTACTTCATGAATCAGTGTCTCCTTGAAACAATAAACCTCTTTTCCACTGCAGTCAGTCAGTAAACTCGGTGACCACACATTCACCTTGTTATCCCGACATTCCTTCTTACTCACCTATTTCATTATGGCACCGATGCCATTCACTAGTCACTGTCAAGGCAGGAAATATAACCTTCACAAATGACATGCTTTTCTGCATATAACTTGCAAAAACATGCAAGAAATATAGATTAGCAAAAATAGTAAACGCCATAACATTAAAGTGTTTGCCTTTTTACACCAAACCCAAAAGTGATTGATTTTCAGACATTTATATCCGACAAAAGAAGCAATAAATCAACAAGACAACAAATGAAGCACAGATGTTCTTGACTCGATCTTTCAAAACGCAGACAACTGACTGTAAGTTTACAGGCTGCATATTTACAGACCAGTATGTTGCCAAATACTACCCAGCAAAACTTCTGAAAAAATTGACAAATATTACAGCCTCAGTCAAAAAATGGACAATACTTTACCTAGTGTGCATAACCTTTAACACTCCTGAAATTATGCTGAATTTGACACCAAAAAATAACACAGAGATTTAACACAACTTTCATTCATTATGGAGTTCAACCACTAGGCATCGCTAAGTTATCAACGCTCAAAATAAATCAAGTTTCTTGGACAGCCCTGTATGGGACTGACGTCATCAAATTATGCTAAGCTGGTAATTCACCAAAAATTGTTGTTACAAAATATGACCTATACAGCATGCAGACACGGAACCAGTATATACAAATTTTTGCGAATGAGCAAAAAATATGGTGTTCGTGAGTTTTTCGTTGACGCAAAACAACACCATCATCAGTGGTGGGCTTTTTATTGAATCTTAAACTTCTGTGCATGATGCATTAACATCAATTCGTGCATATCTTGGCAAAGTAAATGTCAACAGTTCTGACAAGAATGAACGGAAACAGAAATGAAGTTGCACAAGCTTGCCCGACCACATGCCGCATTAAATACAAACACAAACACAACAATGTTTCATCGCAACAATATGGTAGCAAAAATTACCATGGAAACTCCTAAGCCAACGACAGAACATGGCAGCAACTGATGGAAACTGCGCCTGAAGTTCAGACAACCGAACAGCAAAGCCCAAGTAACTGCTATTTTTGTGGATTAGTTGTACAACATGCCGTGCAAAAAATCCACAACAAATTCAGAGTCTACAGCAAATCTGCAACAAGTTAAATAATACAACAAGTGCACAAGAAATCAAAAGTGCAACAATAAATTTCACAACATCTTGACACACCGTCATACAGCTTGTTGCACGACTTGTCAACAATTGCAACACAAATCAAAGTGTGGAGTTTAGCCTTTATTTCTGTTCAACAAACTGTACAACAGTGAAGGCCTTCAACTGTCTACGGACTTCTCCAATGCTAAAGATTTGCTGCAGACTTCTGAGTTATTGCGAATTTGTGCTGCAAATTCGCAATAAGTTCAAGCACCAGTAAGTGAATTTTGGGTTTGAAGGCACAAACAGAGCAAACGAAATGAACTCGCTTTGCGCACTTCGCATAATGAGCTGAACCAAAATTAACTGATTTGCATCGACATACTGCAGCCCAGTTATTCTGGTTCACTGCTGTTGCTTAGTATATGCCTTTAAACTGTATGCATCCCGTCCGGCTGTCTGCGATGATGTAGGGCTATTCACTTCATGCGCTGAACAACATTGGCGTTGTTGAGCTTTGCATCACCAATGGTTCGCGTCTCATCTGTTAGTTCCACGCTGGGAAACGTCGTCATGAGGATGAACGTTGATGAAGCATACTGCGGCCGAGATCTAACATTCTGCTGTCAGGAACAACAACTTAACAACTCGGCAATTAGTAACATATGAACTGCAGTCAGACAAAAGCTGATTGAGAAACTCAAGTCATTTATAATCGAAACCAGCAACAATGGCATTGAAAAATCGTTTTAAAAATTTAGTAATTGAAATCCAGCTGTTACAAGAAATCTGAGCTAATGCTCACAAGATGCATGAAAGCCTATAGCAGTTCCAGTTCAGTAGCTTAGCTGAAAATTGCGGTGTTCACGCTAAGTTAATATACAAATACCAAATTCTCTATCTGGATCACATAACGATAGCAGCGTGGCGCCACCTTGTGAATGATATAGACTTGTGTCGCAGCCCGAAATCGCCAAAAAATCCATAAAACCCCTATTTTGGCGTTCAAGGTCATTGAATTCAGCGTCAATTGAGAGCCAGTGTACGACTTCCTATTAGTGATTAATAGTAACCTAGGCCCTATCTCACACCGTTACTGAGATACAGTGACTTATTGGCCAAAAATCGCAAATTTTGACCACCCCCTCTCATTGAGCACCCTCGTTCGGGGTGACCCCTTCGAATTCATAGAAAAGCTTTACGGTTCCTGAAACTAGAGTCTTTCGGGCAGCCGACGGTGAAGATTTGGTGATTCTAGCTTGCACCGTTTTTGACTGATCCACCTGTGTGACAGATAGATGGACAGAATTGCGATGGCTAAGACGTGCTGTAAGCAGTAGTAAATGAAATGAATGAGTCTGAAATGGGATAGTCAACAGAAAATAATTTATTGAAGTGCAGCAAATGATCAGTGAGCTGAGCCAGCTAATTACACACCATATACAGGTGTGATGCACATATCTGGTCCTGCTAAACCTTCACCTGGTCATCAGAATTTAATTCCAGATAAGCTGAGTCCCAATAACAGGATCACTAAAGCAGGTTTCTGCCGACCCAATGCCTTTCCTGTCATTCAAACAATAGTAGCGAAATACTAAGGAAACAAATCTAAAACCCTCTTGGTCTTACTTTACACTGAATACTTCTGTTTATTAGACACTTTTGCATAAGCACTCCATGAACTGTCAGAGCAGAACTTTTCTACAGCACATTTCTGACTCCTGAGGAACATGTCAAGGCACTCATACAGTAACAAAACAAGAGAAGTTAAAGCAAATGCAAAAAAGTAAGTAAGTGAGTAAGTGCATATTTAGAGTGCACAATGTCAGTCAGTGGCCGAATCTGAGGCACTTGGCTGAGCCGCTAGGGGGAGCAGTAGGCCTGCTGGAAGCAGTGAGTTTTAAGAAGGCGATGGAAAGTGTCTGCAGAGGTAGAACTATGGGTACTAGAGGGTAGTGAGTTCCAAACTGTGGGGGCTGCAATGCTAAAACCGCGAGAGGCAAAGGTTGTGCGGACACGTTTAAGCTTTGTGTCGATAACTGTTGGCGTTCATAATTAACAGTGGAAATTTTTCCCGAAAGCAGCGTAAAAGTGATAAAGGATACGTGACGATAAACTGTCGGATGTCAGAGATCCGATGTGTAAGGTTGAACTTGCCGGCTAACCTGTAAACAAAGAAAATAAATATGTAAATATGTGTCTGAATCAATGCAAGCATGCAAGAAATTAGAGGATAGTGAAATAGACTGCAAAGCCTTGCTCAAGGCTAAGTACTGTCTGTTGGTAGCTACAGTATTATGCAGATAAAAAGTCCACGTGACGTTAAAGTACGAGTATGATCTTCATTGTCAATATGGTTTTAGAGATTGCCGAGTTACATGTTCACGCAACATTCCATCAAGCCAAATGCAGCAAGTTCATAAGTGATCGTCTTAACAGAAAAATGGAAAAAAACTTAGTGATGATGCTGAACACAACACTGCTGTACTAGTTAGTGATAGCTAAGTGCAGCTGATTAAAAGAGTGGTGTAACTGCATGCTGCACAGGAAGTCTTTTGCAAGAGCTGGCAATGCATAGCTGCATAATGCAAAAATGGTATTTAAATCACCTCACTATGGTATTTAACTCACTCACTCATCTCACCTTGAGCCATCAGCAAGACGGACTTGTATGTTTGTCGACGGCTGAGAGGCATCAAAATCTGGCGGAGAATTGTTCACGTTGGAAAAACCGCAAGTAGATGACTCTGTTGCCGCTGCTGCTGCTGCTGAAGGTACAGCAGCAGCCACTGACTGAGATGACTTCCTGTTATACATCAGTAATACACAGTTAGAAAAAACATTATTGGAAAACTGCACGGTATATACTATTTTTAAAAAGTTGATTATTCTTAATATGAAATGTAGCAAAGCATCTTCTGTCATGATTAAGATTAACCAATGTCAATTAATTACTTCTTAACAAAGAAACATATTCTGGATGTCATGCAATTACTCGAATTTTTCACATATAACCACTCTGACTTTGACAACCATTTTACACACTTCATTACTTCACAACTAAAGATGTGATTTTTTCATTTTATCTGCACTGCAATAATCAAGAAAAACGAATATTCAGAAAATGATGCATGTTTCTGCTCAGTGTTATTAGTCTCAAATATTTGAATTTACCGGCCATTTGATATATAAGCAAGCAAATATAACAAATTAGCTCAAATTCACAAACCTTGCACTAACAACCGGATCTGGATCGGATGGACTACAACATACAGAACACATCATTCTGTTGAAACATTTCCTGCAGTCATTTTGCTACCATTTTGACTCTCAGGAACATCGCTGCGCTTTATGTAGATGAAATGCCCCTGGCTTGATTTGTTAACAACACATTTGTCACCACTCACCTCAAGAAGCTCCTACCAAATTGGCCGTCGGTGAAAGACTGTTGCACTTAAACAGTTTTTATAGTAGAGGCTAATAAATTCATCTGTAAAAAGATTCATTCTCTTTTCCCTGAGACTGGAAGTAGGCATATCCCTGGATAAGCCTGTGCACTTAATTAACTCTCTCTTCATTCAGAATCTCTGTGCTCATCAGTCATCAAATATCCAACTACTGCGACAGCCAAAGAAAATACCAACCAAGTCTTCTGACAAAAAAATTAAATGACCACAAATTTAATTTGGACCGAGCTGGCATCCAAATTAATTCAGTGACCACATGGTTATAATAATCTTGTCTGCAAAACAGCTCTTGCTTTTGTTTCTTCCCACATAATATAAGACTTTCTCTGTACTTGTCTAAAAATAAAAGAATGACATAACAATAAAACACAAAAAGCAGCAGTAAACACAGAAATGTAGAACACAGTAATATTTCTGCTATTCCCACAAAAGCTTCACAGCAAAGGACAGGAGCGCATACCAGCCGAGTCGTTGTCCTTGTCCAGTGAAGGCTTTGAAAGCAGTCCTTGGCTTCACGTAGTCCTCATGCCTGTGATCTTCCATTGTCAAGTTTACCTCACCGCCTCGAGCTTGCTGGGTCAGCTCACGAGGAACCTCACTGCTCAACATCCACGTGTAATACTTGCACTATATAACATGGTTCAGACACCTGGGGGGCAAATTACCCACAAAACACTGTGGGTACCTTGAAACCAACCCCAAACTTAATACAATTTGAGTTTTCATTCCATTAACTAATAACAACATTTTTTATTACTTCTAAACCTAGGAATTTTTTGGATATTTATTTGATATGGATGACATCTAGCAGTGCTCATTCTAATAAACAAAAACTCATAAAACCCCAAAACCCACCAAGTAACTTTTTTTTAAAAACCTAAGGTTCACCACAAAACCCAAATCCCAATAAAAACACTAAAATCCACTGGATTTGGTTTTAAGAAAAAACGTTTTTTTCAACCCTGCTGCACAGGACCGTATTATGACTGCGTGAGTGTCTTTTAACCTTCAGCTGCATCTTCACAGAAAGTACATTTCGAGCTGTAACAAATTAGTTCCAAACATTATTTTAAACACCAAAAGTGACCAAAGTTATCAGATCTCCTCTGGGAATGGTGCCACAACTACTATCTGGCAAAGTCACAGCTTCAGCCACAGTTCCCAATGGCAACAAATCTTGGACGATGCAGAATCTGCAAATGAATGCCGATTGTCACCAAAATCTTACTTCCTGTGCCATGCCTGACACCTCTAAAATTTCTTATAAACTGTTTATAACTTTTCGGTTCATCTCGCATTTGTTTGATCGACCAATTTATATTTTCCTCTACTACTAATAAATAACTAACCAATATTTTACCATTCTTCTCAAACTAGCACTTTTCGCTGAAGATAACTGCCACAAATTAGCATTAATCGACTACGACTTCAGATTTTACCCGGTTTTAATGTCCTCAAGAAACTCGCGATTCTCTGGTGCAGTGAAGTCGCGCAGTGGACCATCATCAACACTGAATCCATCCTTCCACAGCTTTAGCACCATATCAACCTGTATCCAGACAACACATTAGAAGCCACAATTTTATAAAGACTAACGATGCACCACAGTGTTTGAACACTGCAAGAAAAAAATGTCTTAGCACCTCTTTGAATTGCCATGGAGGAGTTGCAGTGGCAAGGAACAAAATCCGACAGTGCTTTAGCAGCGTCATCCTCAAATGTGTGAACGTACTCACAAAAGCCAGTGGTGTTGCATGTTAAAAAAAGTTTCGGATGGAGGCAGAAGGCAAAAGTTGCCAACTTTCTGACACACTTGCAAAATTTCCATCAGCAGGTGCTCAAAATTTCAACTCTGCCTCCAAAGTGGGAGATTTCCAAATTCTGTATCTTTTCCGAGAAAAATTTTCAGACAAGCAACTTTTTCCAACATGCCAAAAATTTCAGGGGCCCCTGCCCCCATGCCACAACCTCAATGGCAAAATCAACGACCTGGCGATGACTGGGCGGATGTGCAGCCGCTGCAGCATTGATAACCTCTGACGTTGCTTCAGAATCTCCAAGACGATACGCATGGCCCTGGAACGCCTGACTTCTAATACCACTGGCAGCCACTCCACTAGCAGAAGCCTCAACCTCCTCAGCACCATGTCTGCAAGCACAAAACAGACACTCAACGAACTGGTTCGAGAAACGATGATGTGCAGATCCCAAAATTTTGAGTCTGCATCAGTCCACGGATTCTGACTAAAGATCCACATCCGTCTGCGTCTGCAACAGGAGAGAAATATTGGATCCGCTGTCAGTCTGTGCCCGCACTGAATACGCCTAGTCTTCAGTACATGAAGTACCCATTAGTCAGTAAGTGACAAAAGAAGTAAATAATGGCAGTAAATAGCTCTGTAATACATTTTGCTAAGCAAGACAGAAATTAAACTAAGGTTGTAAAGACCGGCCATTCATTTTGACTGGTTAACCTTAAGCAGAAAGACCGGTTAACCGATTAACCCTAGTCCAGTGATAACACACCTGCCAGGCATTTCACCACTCAGCTCACTGCTCACAGCCCAACGCCGCTAAACACAAACTTCACAAGTCAGCAGGAGACGGCACATTGCTGAAAGACAGACAGACAGACTCAGATGACGCATGATTAGTTCTGGTCTTAACGAATTGACAGCGTGAATGCATGGTAAAGTCTGACCAGTAACCGACAAACAGTGACCGTGCGGCAGCAGTGGCTGGCTGTGCAAGCATCAGTGGGCTGGTGGAAAGCGTGACAGGAGGCAAACTTACACACTGCCCAGAGCCAGTAAGCTCCAGCATATGCCCTTGACGTTCATTAAGCACACTGCACAGCCAGAGTTAGGCAAACAGAGAGACAGACAGACAGAGACAAAGAGACAAGGAAAGGGATCGAACAGCATGTGCAAAAACACACACATGGTGGGTTGGTGGGTTAAACTAAATGACGTTGACCCTTGGAATAGTAGGCTCTATTCATACTGTATGCCGTTCACGATGCACACCACTACGTCAGTTGTTGACAGCAGCGGCACACTGACTATGTTATAACCGCCACAGCGCCACCGCTGTCCACAGACGTGTATTATTATTATTATTATTATTATTATTAAGAACATTTATATAGCACACTTTTGCTACGCCCCAAATGCGCTGTGCAAACAGAAAGTTATAAGTTCAAAAGAGCTGATTTTAAATGTACACAAAATGTGCACATGCAGCAAAAGTCCTGATAAGAATACTGACAAAGTGTATTGAAGCAAAAGTGGAAGGGATCAGCTACACTGCAGATCATCAGTTTGGCTTTAGGAGGGGCAAAGGGATCAGAGATGCCATTGCAGCACCGAGAGTAATAGTTCAGACAAGTCTTCAACATGGAAAAAATCTCTATGCATGTAGGCTTTTGATAGGGTGAATTGGAACAAGACGATGTCATCATCATCATCATCATTTCTGGTAAGCACCACTAAGAGTGCGTAGCGCCGAACGTAGACATCAATCTCCAGAGTGGACGGTTCTGAGCCAAATCAACTGCGTCGTCCATATTGAGGTCGCTGGATTTCAGATCCTGCTGAATGGTTTTCATCCATGTGAATGCTGAAAAATATTGGAGTAGACTGGAGAGACAGAAACCTGATTGCCAGGTTGTACTTGGAACAAAAAGCTGCTATAAAAATAAACAATGAACTATCAGGTTATTATGAGATTGGTCAAGGACCACGACAAGGTTGTCCACTATCTCCAATAATGTCTACATTTACATCCAGCATGTCATAAACGAAGGACTTGCAGATGTACAAGAAGGGGTCAAAGTTGAAAGTGTGTTGGTAAAATCGATCTGTTTTGCAGATGACCAGGCTATGGTCTCTCATACCCAACGTGGACTTCAACGCATAATGGATGCACTCCAACAGACGTCAGAGAAATACAACATGCGGATAAATGTGAAAAAGACCAAAGTTATGCAAACGTCAGGGAGGAAAGGTAGAAAGTTGAGAATAATGGTCAATGGTAAAGAATTGGAGTCAGTCACACAGTTCTGTTATCTTGGAAGCATGGTGACTGAGGACTGAGTAGTGAATACGAAGTAAGACGTCGCATTGCACTGGCAAAGGAAGCTTTCAACAAAAAGAAAGATCACATGTGTGGATCCCTCACTCAGCAGCTGAAAAAACACATAGTCAAAGTATTTCTATGCAGTATAACATTGTATGGAAGTAAGACATGGACAATGCAAAAGAGTGTAGAAACTACTAACTAAAATTAGACACAGGTAATTTGATGTTCACACTTCTATAAAGAACTTTACAAGTTAAACTGATGCAAATACACTGTGTCCCAAAAAAACATCCCCGACATTTTCAACTGTATCTTGAAAACCAATTATCAAATTTTAATAATTTTTGGCACAAATATTCCTGACACAACTTGCCATCAGATGATCATTCAGTTTTCTACCTCACCCAATGTATGCTTCTGCACTACCTAGGGAAAGTAGATCAACCGAAATATGCATTAAAATAAACAGAAAACC
>Ga0209367_1010006_pt1 | contig 12767 bp, 9 predicted proteins | sample WorMetLIZISLAND2_FD_187412 | JGI IMG/M metagenome (GOLD analysis project Ga0209367, IMG submission 187412) | Marine gutless worms symbiont microbial communities from Max Planck institute for Marine Microbiology, Germany - Olavius geniculatus... ... | reverse complement strand
AGACCTCCTAGGTGGATTTGAGGGGTCCTACTTTTAAGAGAAGGGAAGGGAAAGGGGGAAAGGGAAAAGGGGAGGAGAGAAAAAGGAAAAGGAGGGGAAGGAAAAGGGGAGGGCAAGGTCAACCCCCCAAGCAAAAATTCTGGCCACAGCTTTGGCAGCAATCACCACTCATCATTGCAGCTGCATTTAGTACATTAAATTGGGCACATTGCACATTTCTCGTCGGGCGGGTTGTGAATTACTAGGGTTAGATAGAGAGCGACAGCCACAGAAAATATGTCAATTCAGATTATACCCCTTACTGTCAGTTTTTTTTATCAAATGCTGTTTATCTTGTTGGGCAGTATGTTTGTCTGTCCTCATCATCGATATAAAAACATTATTTTAGTTATTTTTATAGCCCCTAGTACTTAATTCCCGAGTGCTGAAATATTGAACTACGGAAAATGTCTGGAATGGTTACGGTGCAGACTTGGAAATTGAGAAAGTGTGAGCTGGGCAAGCCACGTTGATACGTTGGACGTCGTTCATTTATTTACCGTATCCAATTTTTGTTTCAATTTGACAGCCATTTCTTGTTTTCTGGCTTGTTGTGATGAAGTTGACTGGACTTTTTATGTGACAGCAGAATGCTTTGCGTCTCTTCGCTATAGCCTAGGCGTCTGTCCGTCCGTCGTCTGTTCCTTCGTCTGTCACACTCTGCAGCTCTATCAAAATGGAACACGCTACGATCACGAAATCTTCACTGTGGGTTGCCACAAGGACTCTAGTTTTCTGTGACAAAATTCCGTGCCCCTAGGTTCAAGGAGTGTTTCGTACGGAGGCTTCAAATTTGGATACTCCTTCAAGACGCGTTATTATTTTATTGCGTGCTGTACACTGATTGTTCAGATGGCAGGATCGATGCTGTTGCACGTCACATGAGCTTTGCTGAAATTACTTGTGTGGTGTTTTGTGATTGCAGCAAAGATAATAGGGAAGAGTGGTCGGAACATCCAGGACATCGTGGACAAGTCCGGAGTGGTGAGAGTGAAGATAGAAGGCAGCCATGACCCCTCAGATACTACTACGCATGCTGATGACGTAAGTCAGCTGAGCCTTCTGTTCTGTGTGAGACGGCAGTAGTAGTAGTTAGTTGTAGTACACAGCTACACGCACTGAAGATGTACTTGCTACCCTGCACGCGATGTCGTAGAGTGACTAGTAGCTTGCAGTAGTTGTAGTAATAGGTAGTTGTTGTACTTTTAGTAGTTGTAGTGGTTGTAATAATAGTATTATTCGTAGTGTACTAGTTTACATAGTAGTTGTTCTTGTTGTGGGTGTAGTGGTAGTAGTAGTAATCCAGTAGTACACATGCTGATGATGAGGGAGGTGGCAGGTGATGCTCTGGTTATAGTTTTAAGAAAGGTTTTCGTGAGAAATGTTGACACTTTCGGACTGTTTGTCTGTCTGTCTGTCTGTCTGTGTGTTCAGTCAAGTGCTGATGGTGGGGTTCAGTTCTCATTTGTTGGCACTACGGAGAACATCAGCAATGCAAAGCTGTTACTCGACTATCAGATGAACCACTTCAAGGTCATTCGCTTTAATCCTGACGTCGTTGTCTCCTTATTTCAGTCTGTCTCTTTGTCCGTCTGTCTTTCTGTCTCTCCGAAGGGTCAGATTAACCCTTTGGGCGGCCCGATGTCATGCGACAATGGCGGCGCCCCGGCTCTAACGCAACTACAGCCCTGGTAACTTTTGTACAGCATCCGTTTTATTTTTCACAACGTTTTGGTCTGATCGTCTATACTCATTTTGTGGTGACCTACAATTTCCAGACATTTTGTCACTTTGTCTGGTATGACAAAGCTGACAAATGTACGTTTACCTTCTTTGATAGATGTAAAAATGTTTTTAAATTTTTATTCTTGCCACATTTTTTTATGTCTTGAAACTTTTTTGGGCATTATCCAACTTCAGCCTCAGATGGGGCTGGATTTTTTTTGCTAATTTATTACACAAAGTGAAAGTCTGCCATGACGTCGCATTGATATTCACAAAATAACCAAAAGCCGTCTAGGCAGTCCATGTTTCTGCTTATTCAGTATATGACATAATAGCGATGGCTAAGACGCGCTGAAAGCAGTAGTGCTGCTTTCACGCGTAAAAATTGGTTGGTGCAACCGGCCCTTAGTCTCTTACTGTTGTTATTATTATGATCCCTAACTGAAATTCTCAACAACTGCCGGCAGAAATCTGTTTCTGTCATTATCGTAGCTGTTGACCAATTAATTGTGTGCATATTGTGTATATATTCATCTGTTCATTAATTGATAATTAATTATATATTCATTAATTGTGTATATATTGTGTGCATATTCATCTGTCCCATTGCTATAGCATAGCATGGGACAGATTATGAAATCACTATCATCGTGCTGTCCGTCTGTCTGTATGCGCTTTGACAGCCGCAGTTTTGATTTGACTTTGATGATGTTTTTTGTACCGTGACTTGGAGCTCGTAAAGTAAGATCGAGTTTGTTTGTGGTAAAAATCCGATGACTTGCTTCTTTTATTTTCCTCCAATTCCAATTTTTAACCCCCATAATGTCTGAGCATGAGTTTGTTGTGGTTGACTATCTGTCTGTCTTCTGTGTGCTGAGAAGTGGAGCATATACAACAAGAGAAGTCAACATTAAGTAAGTAAGTAAGTAAGTAAGTAAATGATTTGTAAAGTGCCAAAGTCTCAGAAAGAATCAGGGCGCATAGGACAATGGACGCTAGGTGGCAGAAAAAGCTGACTGAAAGTAGTTGGTCTTTAAGTGACGTCTGAATGTAGCCAAGGTTTGACATTGACGAATTTGAGGAGTTAAGGAGTTCCAAATTCTCAGAGCAGAGACACAAAAGGAACGGGAACCAAAGGATAAGTTATGCCGTGGAATTGCAAGTAACTGACTGCCATGGTAGAAGAGCGCGTGGACACTGAGGATTTATAAGGATTTATTACTGCCTCACAGTCTCTGTCTCTCTCTGTGTGCTGGTATGTGCTGTATGTTCATCATATGTCTTTGTGTCTGTCTGTTTGTATGTTAGGAAGTGGAGCGTATACGCCAAGAGAAGTCCGATATTGAAGCTGAGTTGTCTTTCTCTCTTCCTCTGTCTGTCTGTCTGTCTCTGTCGTTGTATGTTTGTCTGTTTGTGTCTCTATCTGTGTGTGTCTGTGTATGCTAGGAAGTGGAGCGTATACGTCAAGAGAAGTCCGATATAGACGCTGAACTTCGTCAGTTGAACGGACGGTCACCAGCTTCACCTTTCTACTACGAACGACGGTCGGTTCTTTTTTCTCTCTGTGTGTTTGGCTGTCTGTTTGTCTCTTTATCGGTCTGTCTGTCTGTCTGTCTTTGAAACGATAACTTAGTAAGTTATGTACATTCCACACATCTGTGATTATTTGCTGTTCGCCGTGGCGCCACCTGGCAGACAGTTCCAAAGAAGACAGCAGCAGTTGCAAAAACGTCAACAAGTTTTCAATTAAAGGTTGTTTTTGATGAATTTACATAACTTATTACATCTCTCTGTCTGTCTTGTCTCTGCAGGTGTTTTTTGTTTGTGTTTTTTGCATTGTTCCGTTTTGCCAGTGCTTTTGCTTTGCTGAGATGTTGTTTTTATGTCGTCTACTGAATCACCCAGTTTCTCTGTGTCTGCTAGTGCTTGTCTGTCTGTCTGTCTGTCGCTTTGTCCGTGCTGCTCGTGTGTTTGTCACTGTGTTGGATTGCGGACTGTCAGCTCTAAGTGACCTTTAAGTTCGAGCACCATATCTGTGGCTGTTTGTATCTGTCTGTCTGTCTGGACTGATTATACACTACAGCTATGCAGAACACTGCCTGAGGCTGCGTTCACGTAGACATGAGTATGAGTTTGGGTTTAGGTTCACGGCTCATAGTGTAGGTTTCAGAAAAATGGTTATGTTTTGGGTATAATTATTCTGTTGTATTCATGTTATTTTTCTTTTCGTTATTCTAAAAGAGCATGGTTTTTCGGGGAATTAAGCTATGTTAATTTTCTCTTTACTTTGGCTTCTATTTCACATTCTCATCTCCTGTCTTCTCGACTGATTTGCATCTATTCTCAACTCCATTCTAATCCTTTCGCCGCTGTAGTTGTTCCGATTATTATTCTTTGTTTTGAACTTACTTATTCTTATTATAACTTAGGGCTACTCGCTTGGCTGAAAGGTGACGGGATCTTTCTATTTACATGGGGTCAACGCGAGTAATGTTACCATTTTCATTCTTTTATTCACAACACGAGCGATACATATAACTTAAGCAGCAACGACGTCAGCACGCATAATCCAGTGATAATCCCCGGGGACCCACGTCAACATGTCACATCGCGTCACAGACTACATCTTGACAGCTCGTCTGACGACCATCATGACTAAACAGACTAACTACTGAACAGACTGAAAACTGACTGCCAGCACTGCTGCCGCGATGCTGCATGCGTCGCTGCAGTGCCGCCCCCCTAATCTCATTGGCTGGCTACCAGCCACCCACTACACCGCTACACAGTGAGACCAGCCACCAGCCACCCACTACAATAGAAGCTTCAGTCGTACGAATGCTGTAACATCTGCCTCGTCATCCCTTTCCATATCGCTCTACGCCCGGTTGGAAGTTGTGGGTCGGACGACTGACAGATAGACAGATGTAACCTGCCACCATCGAGCACTGGGTGGAGGGGAAAAGGAAGATTAAGATGACGAATTAATAAGCAATTGACGTTTATTACAGAGTACATATTGCACTTTGTTACTGCCACGGCTATCAGTCGTTCAATCGACTGTCCGGCACTGCTACCGAGACCTAACTCTAGCTGACTGACCGCTTCCTATCACAGCAAAGGACCAACTGCCTGTACAATGCAGTATGCATCTGTATGGCTAAGTGCCTGATGCAGCAATACGTGGCGGCCATCCAGATCCCACCAGACCTTCATCCAGACTCATCCGGACTTAGCTGGCCTTGGCCATCCAGACCCTCATCCAGACCCATCTGGCCCCAGTCCACCAGGTCCATGGGAGCGGCCACAAATGACAGCCGCTACACCCTCCCCCACTTAATATGAAAAAGACCCCACTACAGGGTAGGACCCAAAACAAACTAATACAAAGCAATGTAAATTGCACGTATCTATGCATACGTTCCATCCGCAAGTAAAAGAAACGCGACAAAAATGTGACCTCCCGCGACCTGGCCAGCGAGGAGACCCGGGGCGAGGCTGCCCAGGGCCCCGGCAGTGCGCCCGAGGCCCTGGCTGATTCGACCCCAAAAACCCCATCCACCAAGCGCGGCACGGCACGGCCCATAACCTGTTCGTTTACCGTAAGATTAACCTAAAAAACTAACAGACATTAAGCAGCCTAATCGGAAAAATCAGCATCAACAACAGCAGTTCCAGTCAAGTAGCAGCAAGAGTGACAGTTCGTCAGCGGAACGAAATCGTCCAGTTTCATGGCGACTGTCCACTGAATCCATCCGAGTCGACGGCCGCCCCGATAAAGACGACGCCGACCTGGACTCCGCCAACAGCGACGTTGCCGGCGTAGACGTTAAGCTTGCCGACAAATCAGCACACAAACAACATCGCACACCGTTAAGCATGCTACCGAGAGAATCACACTCCCAGCCAAGCCCACCCCACGTCTACGGCACGCACCATGCCGTACTAGACGGGGAAAAAGAAGACAAACTAGGGACAAACTCTCTAAAACATCCGCCTTTCGCGAATTAGAAAAAAGCAAGGTAAATTTCTCGCATCGGGAAATAAGTCTCGATGCTTTATGAGAACAAAGACGCAAATGAGGGCAATGTCCTCCTAAAACATTCGCCATCAGCGAATAATGAGAAACGAGTAAAATTTCCCGCACTAGGAAATAGGTTCCTCATACAACTCTGCCACCTCAACCGCTTTACACACCACCTGGCGGGGACATTATCCCACTAATGGGCCAAAGACTCACCCAGGCCAGGCTGCAAATACAGCTTTAACTTATCGACATGCACTACCTGTGGGACGGCTCGCGGGCTTTTCCGCATGACACAGTTCACCGTGTTTAGGCCTGCTTGGTTGGCGTTAAAGTGGAGCGCATTCATTTACCTGTGTCAAGTGACAGGTAACTGTGTGATCCCACATGGCAGGTGATGCTTCGTAGAGTATACTCATGTGCCGGGTATGTTTGTGTGTGTGTGTGTGTAGCTATAGTGCTGACCCAGTGTCTGGGGGTCGCAGGGGTCGTGGAGGGGTCAGAGGTCGCGGGGGTCGTGGTCCTGGCTGGTCAGCAAGTGAACACAGTGACGTGGGTGGATGGCGTGAAACAATGAGTGCTGATCGTGCTGGCGGGTCGTCACGGGGACCGCTACGAGGTCGACCGCCAATGTCACGCGGTACAGGAGGTCAATATGGCGGCAGTGGTGGCCCTGGCTGGGGCTCAAGGTCATCTAGAGGTCGTAGACATCAGTGTAAGCCTGTGTTATTACTAGCATGTGTTGTGATAGGGCTCATGGTCATTTAGAGGTCATTGTGTGGGGTTTAAGGTCAACTAGAGGTCATTGTGTAGGGTTCAAGATTACCTAGGTGTTCAGCAGTGTAAGTCTCATTGCTAGTGTGTGCATTGCTACTGATGGGGTTCGGGGTTATTCAGAGGTCATAGTGTGGGGTTCAAGGGCAACTAGAGGTAAGTGTGTAGGCCAGGGTTCAAGGTCACTTAGAAGTCATTGACAACAGTGTACGTCTTATTACTAGCATGCGTTTTACTGATGCGGTTCAACATGGTCTAGAGGTCATAGTATGGGTTTCAAGGTCAGCTAGAAGTTCTAGTGCAAAGGATCGTCCAACGGGTTTGCTATACAGAGCTATACCCAGCTTCGTCGTTCAACAGAATTTGCCAGATGTTGGGAAATTTGGCAGTCGAAATTTTCAATAATCGACAGCTGTCCGAGATTTTAAAAAGATTTTATGCCGTGCTGCACTTGTTTAGCATTCTTCAAGTAAAACCGTTGCTGGTCGTGAGGTGATTCACATGGATATTGTGGAAAAGAAAACATCATCATGTTTAAGGACATTAGAAAATGACGGAAACATGGAAATTACGAGTATGTAAACCGTGATTTTTGTCAAGTGCCATGATATTGCCAAAATGCCATATTTTCCCGTGTTTTTTCTGTTAAAATGCTCTGATTTTATATTTTTACAAGAATATTTTGTTTTCAACCAGCATGAAGTTGAAGTTTATTGTGTGATTTTAATGCAAAAAATATTTGCTTTTGCCTCTGCTGCCAAAGTCTGCGATCTGGTGCTATGTGTTTGCCATGACTTTTACACGCGATAGTAGAATGCTTCGCACGTCTTTGCCATCATCTTGGCGTCTGTCTGTCCGTCTGTCTGTCTGTCACACTCGTGAATTGTATCAAAATGGTGCAAGCTAGGATCACGAAATCTTCACCATGGACTGCCTCAAGGTGTCTAGTTTTTTGTGACAAAATTTTGTGCCTCTGGGCGAAGGGGTTCCCTTCGAACCAGGGCATCAAAAAGGGGTATCTCGTAAATAGAAGTTATTTTGCCATTCGTTATTGACTTGTTTGGTGTGAAAACGGTTGCAGATAGGTACAGACATGCTGCTTATCATAACAAGCACTAGCAACAGGCTTTTTAAATTTATCAACATCAATGACCTTGAACGAATTGAACCCCCCCCCAAAAGAGGGTTTTTAGTGAATTTTTTGCAATTTTCGGATGCAGCGCACATTTCAACACTGAATTGCGACGAAATGGCTGAAGATAGACCAAGACGACCTGCGTATGGAATTTTCAGCATCAAACGTAGATTTTAGCAGTTCAAGTTGCCACCCCCCAGGTTCAAGGAGGCTACCCCCTAAAAAGTGGTTATTTTACCTCCATTGGCTCGTGTAGCGTGAGAACGGTTACAGATAGGCACAGACATGTTGCTTATCGTAACAAGCAATAGTCATAAGCTTTTTATTGGTGTCAACGTTGATGACCTTGAATTATTTTGAACCTCCAAAATAGGGGTTTTAGTGAATTTTTTTGCGACTTCCGGCTGCGACACACATTTTAAGAGTGAATTGTGCCGAAATGGATGGAGATGGACCTGGACATCCTGCGTAGGACATTTTTAGTGTAGAATGTACATTTTTAAGAATATAAGTTTTGATCTCTTAAATTTACCGAGTCTTTCGTATGGAGGTCTCAAATTTAAATACTCTTTCAAGACGCATTAATATCTTATTGCTGTTTATTGCTTGCCAAAGTGGTAGGACCGCTGCTATTGCGTGTCAGATGAGCTTCGCTCGAATTACTTGTTGCAATTTTCACAATAGCTTGCCGTGTTTTCTGCTATTTTTGCCAGATTTTCGACTGTCTCTAGTAATGTTACGTTATGTTGTTGTGACGTACAGATGGAGTACCATCTGACAGTGGAAGTGTGGAGGACAGGGAACCGGCTGAAAGTCGTCGTCGAACAGCTGACACTGATGACACGGTGCTAGAGTCGCGTGAACGTGAACAGTCCAGTCAGGATAAAGGTAATAAACTAGAGCTATCAAGGCATTAATTTTTTTAACGCATTAATTAACGCGTAAATTAACGCACCCAGTACAGTCGAGATGGAGAGTAGGAGGTAAATTACCCCGGGCCCGAGACGTTTATGGGACCCACCTGTAGAATATAGAAAGTTAGAAAAATGAAAAAATGTTTTTAAAACACATACAATTTTTATTTTTTAAACGTATTCAGACTATTTACTATTTAACTATTACAGTATTTTATTTTAACGGTTAATTGCTTGAACGAAGAATTTCTCGTCTCCCGTCGCCTATTCTTCTGCTTACCTTTTTATTTCTCTGACTTCTAATACTTGTACTTGTTGCCATTATGTCTTGACGCAACACGTGTGTACTGTTAACTGTTGAGCATAGTGTTCAGAATTTTTTAAGTCCACAGGTGTTTATGGAATGTTTACACGATTCAGCAAACGTCCAGCATTAGCACATGTATTTTGAATACATTTGCTGGAAGTTTACTGGACGTTTGCTGGACTGTGTAAACACCCTATTAGACACAAACGAAGATGTTGCGCAAATGTTTCAGATTAAACGTGTAACGTCGTGGCTACATGCACCAATTTCCTCGTCCGAAATGTTGTTTGACGTGACCGGGCTTTCCTCGTCCGAGGAAATCGTCGCGTGTAGCCACGCTTTAGCGGGGCATTACTGCTGTAAATTTACGCATGTGCGTTAACTTTTTTAACACGTGTTAATTTATTAATGCATTAACGCATTAATTAACGCATCAACTGTGACAGCTCTATAATAAACGTAAACTAACTCGAACCTATCTGCTAACCGAGGGTCTCAAACTTGCAGCCTGCTGCCATATTCCCAAGTGTATTATTTGTGGCTTGCAATGAACTATTTCAGTTACTAGACATTTGGATAAAAAGTTACTTTTTTTATTTAAAGCATTTCTAGCTGTTCTTGCCAAATACAATGCTTTCAGTGTAAAATGCACCAGAAACTGTTTGGTGGAACCCACTTAAGGAGCATTTGCGCTTTCCTCTGAGGCTTTTTAGCCTAACATCAATGGGCTGGTTTTTACACGCTAAAGCAGCTACTGCTTTCAACGCGTCTTAGCCATCGCAATTCTGTCCGTCTGTCTGTCCGTCTGTCACACGGGTGGATCAATCAAAAATGGTCCAAGCTAGGATCACCAAATCTTCACCATCGGCTGCTTGAAAAACTCCAGTTTCAGGAACCGTAAAGCTTTTCCATAAATTCGAAGGGAGTCACCTCGAACGAGGGTGCTAAATGAGAAAGAGGTGGGCAAAATTTGCGATTTTTGGCCAATAACTCGCTGTATCTCAGTAACGGTGCGAGATAAGGCGTAGGTTGCTGTTAATCACTAATAGGAAGTCATGGGCTCTCGATTGGCGCCGAATTCTATGACCTTGAATGACCTTGAACATTAAAATAGTGGGTTTTATCGATTTTTTGATGATTTTGGGCTGTGAGACACATTTCAAGAGTGAATTGCACTGAAACTAATTGAGATAGACATGGAAAAGCTGCATATGAAATTTTTAGCATTGAACGTAGATTTTGACAGTCCAAGTCTCGATTTTCTAGGTTCAAGAAGATCTGCGCACGAGGGCATCGAAGAGCGGTACCCCCATAAAAGTCGTTATTTTACCATTGTTAGCCAGTATTTCGTTAAAATGGTTGTAGATCACCATTGGTATGCTGCCTATCACAACAAGCACTAGTGACGAGCTTTTCAGTTGTATCAACATTGATGACTTTGAAAGACCGTGAACTTTTGAAATAAGGGGGTTTTAGATTTTTCTGCGATCTTCGGCTGCAGCGCACACTCCAAGAATGAACTGCAACAAAATGGCTGGAGATAGGCTGACAGTTTGCGAGCAGGAACTGCTATAGGCTTTCACGCGTCTTGTGAGCATTAGCTCAAATTACTTGTTGTTGAATGCTGCCAACTGCGCTGAGACAGTTTGCAAGACACCATCTGAACTCGCTAGATGTGGATTTCTAGAATCAGCTGTAGTTCAGAGCTTTAAAAATTCTGCATAAAATAACCGGTGTTTTTGTCAATGTCATCTGAAGAAAGTGTCTGGCCGACCAGCTGACTGATATTTTGCAATGCGACTTCTGTACTGATCTATTGTGAGCCTTAGCCCGACTTCCCCGAGCTAGTTGTCACCTATCCTTTAGTGCAGTAGCCAGGAATATGGTCTCAATCTGGACCTCCCTGGCTACTGTGCTAAAAGATATAATATGATCAATTCATCTGGGTTATTATCATTTTCTCTCATTATAACATGTGTCAGTCTTGTCTTGTAGAGAGCGTGTGTTCGTCGGACAATGTGGCGCCCTCGGCGAAGCCCCCAAGACGTCGTCGCAAGAACCACCGAGCCAGTCGGGGTGCCAACCAACATGCTCCAGGGTCAGGGGGCAGTCAGCTGCCTCCTCGGACCCAGAAATTCGCCTCAGGGGAAGAAAACTGGTCTCCCCAAGGTTCGTCAACGTTGCCTGAGAATGACTGGGCGTCTGCTTCAGCTGCTGATGCTGATGCTCATGATGATGATGATCCAGTAGAAAATGGGCGACAAGTTCCGCGCAATTGATGTCTAAGTCTCAGAAATAAATTTTGTCTAGTTGCGGTGTTTTTGCGATTTAGTTACAGCAAGTGAGTCACTGCTCACCTGGAAAACCTGGAAAAGTCCGGGAGGAATTTTTAAAGTGTTCAGGGAAAATGAAATAAGTCGGGGAAAGTTTGGGAAACTGGAAAAGGGATTAGTGAAAGTATAAGCATAGTGGGGCATTTCTGGACTGTACTGTGTGTATTTCACATTTTCTGGTAATAGTAGTTCCACTCCTGTGATGTTTTAGTCTCGAAAATAAATTCTGTTTATTGTGGTTTTCTTTCACAGTTTAGTTACGGCAGCGTGGCCACAAACCTGGAATACTCGGGAAATTCTCTAAACATGGAAAACTCCTGGAAAACCTGGGGAATTCCGTGCAATCTGAGGGAGAAATTGTGACAAACAAAGTATTGTGACCTGATTTGGTTTTTTGGTGCGAAATGCTGTAAAATACGTTTGCAGCCAGGTCTCTACCCCAGACCCCGCTGGCCAGCTTACAGTGCTTCCCCAGATTACCATTATTGCAATTACTTTTTGTTGCTATAACCCGTCTAAAAATAAGCTCATGGCTCGGGAAAAAACACGGACAACTTGGGCAATTTTTTTCCTTCAATTTTGTAGCCATTCTGTACAAATTATGTCCGTTAGTTTTTCTGTCTGTCTGACTGTAATTTGCAACATCTCGTGTTACATGTAGTTAGTTGAGTCAGTTGGCGCTTCTATGATTATCATTTTACATGCGACAGCAGCAGCTATAATGCTCAGTTGAGTTTAGTTCAGTAAGAATATTTGTCTAGCGCAATTATGCTGAGTGGTGCCGAAAAGAAGAGAATCAGCGTAGTCTAAGCGAGAGCAGACCAGGGAAGAAGCGACTGATTTGGCCATATCATCAGTGATGGCCGAACGAATATGGCGGAGTGACCGGATGTGATAATAAGCAGATTTGCAGATGGAGCTAATGTGTTTATCCAAAGATAGGTGACAGTCCAGAGTGACACCGAGAATCTTTATGCTGTCAGACGATGAAACTGAGCAACCAGCAACATCAACAGAACGGACAGAAACAAAGGTTCTGGAACGCTGACGAGTACCAAGTAGCATCGCATCTGACTTATCAGGATTTGGTGCCATTCCGTTGAGGCAAAACCACGAATGTAAAGCGTGCAGACAGCTAGTGAGGTTAGCAATATCAGAAGATGGATCGGATGGATTTAACGCGATGAAGAGCTGAGTGTCATCGGCATATTGCTCATGACAAACCTGAAAAGAGCGAGTAATAGTTGCAATCGGTGAAGTATATGTCGCAAATAACAATGGCCCAAGGACGGAACCCTGGGGAACACTGGTGGTACACCTGGTTGAAGTTGAGGAGTGATGGCCAATGTGCACTAACTGGGTTCTGTTTGACAGATAAGACTGGAGCCAGGAGAGTACAGAACCAGTGATGCCGAAACTGGTACGAAGACGGTTGATGAGGGTGACATGATCGATGGTGTCAAAGGCTGCACTAAGGTCCAAAGACACAAGCAAGGTCGAGGAACCAATGTCTGAC
>Ga0209367_1010005_pt1 | contig 12768 bp, 8 predicted proteins | sample WorMetLIZISLAND2_FD_187412 | JGI IMG/M metagenome (GOLD analysis project Ga0209367, IMG submission 187412) | Marine gutless worms symbiont microbial communities from Max Planck institute for Marine Microbiology, Germany - Olavius geniculatus... ... | reverse complement strand
ATAGTTCGTATGTGTCGTAGGCCTATTGTTCTTGCAGCGGTAACGCAGTTGACATTTTAGCTGTTTCACGTTTAAATCAAAGGTACAATTTATAGAGAAAAAACTGAAATCATAAATCCTTGGGGGGGTCCGTAGGCCCCCCAGCTCCCCCTAAATGACGCCCCTGCGTTTACTTGACCCGACGTCGCGACCAGCAGATCCGAGTTACAGAACTATGACCCTCCAACGCGGGACCCGTGGATGGATCCGAGTCCAACCCATGTCCAACTCAATCCCGCTGCGTGCAGCCTTGATTTATTTTGTACAGTGGGTGAGGTCAAGTTTTGCTAAGACTTGGTCTAAGATCAAAGTCTTGACTTGTCCAAAGTCAAGACCAAAGACAAGACTTTAGTCCAAAACTTTAGTATTAGACTAAAGTCTTAGCGAAACTTGATCTCACCCTGTGGCGTCGTCGTGGCAGGAGGCGAGGAAGAAGCGGTTGTCAGAAAACTGTCAGAAAATCTTATTGTTGTCGGAAAATTTTAGTCCAATATAATGCAGACTTTTAGGAAAACTTCCATTTTGGAAAAATAAAGGTGGCAGAAAATTGCAACTTCCTGCCTTGCCTACTTTTTTGATCCACGACGCCATGCACTGTTGTCGTCTCATTGCTAGAATGCTAGGATATAGTCTTCAACAATCTATTTATACCAATAAATACCGGAATCTTATGCAATGTAGGCTACGTCCGTACGAACGCTTTGTGACTCTGAGTTTTGTGACAGTCTGAGGGACAGAGTTAGAAATTGGTCCAAAAAACTACGTTTTTAGATTTAAAAAAACCTTTAAAACCTCAATAAGTCCAATTTTAGTTGTTAAGGTTTTTTTATTTGTTGTGAAATTTGTTACAATGCATATTTTATTCGTAGTTTAATCGTAATTTTTAGCCGACCGTACAGAAGTAACGGTCGAGCGACTGTCATGGTTGTCGTCCGTCTGTCCGTCGTCTGTCTGTCACGGATGTACTGCGGCTAAACGGTGCAAGATATCGCTTAGGTTGCTATTGATCACTAATAGGAAGTCGCGTACTGGCTTTTAAATGAAATATAAATCATTGACCTTGAATGACATTGAAGGGTCAATGTTTCAAGCTATAAGTGGCCATATCTCGGAAACGGTGAGATGTACGGCCTAGGTTACTATTAATTACTAATCGGAAGTGGCATATTGGCTTTCAAATAACATGAAAATCGTTGACTTTGGATAACATCAAAAGCCGTTACGCGCTATTGTGGCTAAACGGTGCGAGATAGGGCCTAAGTTGCTGTTGATCACTAATAGGAAGTCGCATATTGGCTTTCAAATGACATGGAAATCATTCATTTTGAATGACTTTGAAGGTCATTACTGCAACAGGAACTGTATAGGCTGTAGCGTGTCTTACCGAGCAAGGCGTTTTTATTGTGAGAATTATTTGCAAAATCTGCGTTGGATATTATTGTTGTTTATTTACTCTGAAGCTGTTTATATCACTGACAAAATGACAACGTTCCATTAACATAGCATGCATGGAATTGTGTCATCTTTGACAAATGGCTTTTTTCTGTGACTGGAAATCGGACGCTGGGCTTCGGATACAGTACGTAAGCAGTATACGTTCAGTGCCGGCGTTAGAGAGGCCCCCCAAATACAAGTGTGAGGCCTCTATAAGAAAAGGTCGGGGGCGGAGCCCCAGCGGGATCCAGGGGCAAAGCCCCTGGTCAGGGGGTCAGGGGCAAAGCCTTCTGAAGCTGAAACACTTTTGGTCACTAAAAGTCGCAAATTTGCGCACTTTTAAAAAATTTGAAACGCAAAAAAAATCAGATACAATTTGTGTTGTCATTTCAATAATGACGTCTTTAGGCCGCAAGACGTCACAGATTACTATACAGTAATGAAAAGTAATAGACTTGTCCACTTTTGGGTAAACTTTCCACATGTTTATTCATTTTATCCGTATATTTTGAATATATTTTTTAAAATAGAAATTTTTTCCTATCTAGCACGAGACCCCTGAGCCTACGTGAGGCTCTCTCCCGGCCGGGAGTACGGGAGGCCTTCCGCCGACTCTCGGTACTGTCGGCTTTTTCTAGCGATAGCTCGGCTGATCGAGTTACGACGTTAATCACGTCATATGTCGTTCACCCGTAAGACAGTGTATAAAGTTTTTCCTGGGTCGTAATTTTGTGTATGGTGTTTATTAGACAGTAAATGAAAAAACCTTTAAAAAGCCTAAAACCTAAACATTTTCTTTAAAAAACCTAGGTTTTTCAGGCTTTCCAGCGATGGCCTGCTGACACAGAAGACAGACTGACTCATGCTCATTGTTTATGCACTACGTTATGTTAATTAGATATTATTAAAGTTTTCTGAAAATAGATATTTAATGGTATATTTTTGTTTACATTGTTATTAGCATTTATTGATTTTGTATATTTTTCTGTTAAAATCAAATCGTATTTGGTTCATTTATGTATTATGTTTTAATTTAAGGAAGTTAGGAAGTTGTTAGCTTGTGATGTATTTTTATGGTTGAATTCTTGTTAATATGCAATTTATGCATTCGTTAGACGATACTCCGGCTGTGGTAGTAATGTGTTGAAACCGGGGTAAACATGCAGTTTAGCGGCCTAAACAAAATACACAGTTAACTTACCGCCTATATACAGGAGAAGCTTAGGGTTAGGCTTAGGTTTAGAGTTAGGGTTAGGTTAGGGTTAGGGTTAGAGTTAGGATTAGGGTTAGGGTTAACTGACCGCATGCAGGCTTTGGCCCGTATAGGCAGTAAGTTGACTGTGTATTTTGTTTAGGCCGCTAAACTGCATGTTTACCGAAAACGGCCGTGCTCAAAACTTTAAGGTACATTAATTATAACTAGCTACACATGCACATACTTATTGTTTGCAGTGCATTGTTATGAAAAATGTTAAGGTTTATAAGGAATAAAATCCACCGGATTGACTTTGCGCTGTGCAGGCTACGGGTAAAAAGCTGATTGTGGATGTGCAGATCTGCGGATGTCGCAACAGGTAACGCTGCAGTTAAGCTGTAATTTATTAGTTTAACCATCATCTTACGTATTTTTAAGTTTAAACCTTAATTCTAACCCTAATTCTAATTTTATTATTAACACTATTCCTAGCTTTAGCCGGAACTAGCCCTAATCTTGTTGCAACATCTGCACATCTGCCGATCCGCTTTTTACCATTGTTCCACTCTGCATAAACCAGTTTATTTTTTGTTTAGGTTTCATTAATTTTTCTGTTCTGCCTACATCGTCTACTAACCGAGCTACCTTTAATTTTTAATCAATAATTCTAGCAGTAGATCGGCGATCTTGCTGTTAGCACTGGAAAATTGCTAGAGGTAGATCGGGTAAGCACATTATTAGGTACATGGTAGAACTTATATTCCTGGTAGTCATAGGACCATGCCACGACTCTGTCACGTATTTAAATCAGCTTATTCAGTATTATATCAGAGTCCATCTCAAGCCATATCTGTCTCTTTGTAACACAGACTTAAAAATATATCATTTTTGAATAAATTTGGTAATTGATAACTAAGTGACTGATATTTCAGTCCCAACCACAGTCCTGGTAATGCAGTGAAGAAATATGGCTGCATTCTTACATTAATAATGTGATAAATGTAATTAGATAAAGTGGTGATCTACCACTAGCAATTTTCTGCTCACTAGTGCGAGATCGCCGATCTACCCCTAGCACTGACCATTTTTAATTTGTGACTTGTCATATCATACACTAATACTACATTGTTACTTAAGTGATGTTTCTGGTGGTAGGTTGGTGATCTCGCTATTATTGTAGTGAAAATGTTTGCGGTAGTGCGCTGTTTGAGGAGTTTTTGACACCATATCAGTTCACCTCTATTTTTCATATAAACAATATGGTGAGATAATTGATTCTCAAAACTAATGTTAAGTAATTGTTTTAGTATATCGTCGTTGAAGCTGTTTTTTGTCATTTCTTATAACAAAGTGCATTCAGAGTAGGAGCTGTAAGTAGTTTTAGTAGTAGTGCCTCTTTGTCTTAAGATTTTATGGGGACTTATTTATAATAATTATTAATTTATAATAATTATCTATAATTGCTGTATTATTAGTTGCTTTAATGTTATTGTATTTCAGGTCTGGCAAGGCATGAATGCCACTTTTGCCAGCGGGTTTACATTATTCTGCGAATCTGTTTCTGACCACATAGAGCAGCTGTTCAACTATGTTTATTACAATTATGTTGATATCCAGTGGTTGATCTATGTCTTTTATCCTGTCGTCATTACACTCATCTTGCCGGCATTGATTTTTTTGTTTCTCTATGCATCGCAGCTGTTTCTGCAGCTGTATCGGCTGCGGAGGCATTTCAGTAGCATGCTGCACATGGACTGCTGGGATGGTGCACGCCAGATCATAGCAGCAGTGTGGGCGGCTCACGGAAAAATTTGGCATGGTCAGTAACTGTAATTGTTACAGAAACAAACATGTGCGCAGTATACACGTTGCATTTTACAGCTGTTTAGAACTGGACATTTTCCCGTCAACTTTGGCTACTTTGTTTAGACTGATTATTTGAAAATACACTTCTGTAAATTGTTTGGGCAGTTTTCTTTGTAGTTTACTGTATGTGTATAATTTTAATATATGTCTTGCACAGATTTGATGTACACCTGCACCTATACTTTTGTGTCAGTTGCATGTAGGATTGCATATGAGTGTTAATGACAGGATATGAAATTTCTGGATTTGAAAAAATTCCTGATGAGGGCCCAGCACTGTTGGTGTATTATCATGGAGCAATTCCTATAGACCTGTATTACTTGATGGCAAATGTCATTCTTCACAAGCGCCGCCACTTGCGTGCTGTCGGTGACCGATTTCTTTTTGCCATTCCAGGTATTATTTTTGAAATGCGGTTTAGTTTTAGTATTTTCTAGTTTCGTATTGCAATATTGGCTTACATAGCTTAATATTTGACTTCTCCTAGTTGATACATTTTGTTTATGACTTGGATCTTTACTGATTTGAAAAAAAAAATTTGGGTTTTACTTACAACAATCATTATCACATGTTACAACTATTAAGTTTTAACCATGTACAGTGAAGCACAGATCACAAAAAATAAACTAGATATCTAAAAATATGTAATCATGTTGTTAGTATTAAAAATCTACAGAAAATATCATAGTATCAGAGCTCAGATATGTATTGATATCATCTGTTTGCATGAAAGGTTTGAAGCTGCTGTGGGAGGTTACTGGTGTATGCCCGGGCAGTGCTAGTTCCTGTGTCGAGTTGCTGCATCAGGGACATATGCTTGTCATCGCACCAGGTAATTTGCAGCATTTTGTACTGTTAGGATTTGTATGAGTTGAACTTTTTCATATGAAGGCTTGATAAGTTGATATATAATGTTGAATTTGATTGACAGTAATTGACTGTAATGCATTGCCCATTGACTTAATATTAATTTTTGCATTGTGTCCACAGAGCTATTCTGGCTTTGATCTGCATCAAAGTTGTGAACAGTTTCTTGGAAAATGGCAAAAAAATAACTTTTAGGGGTTGCTTTTCTGCTGACTGTTGTACATACTGGCATTCTTTCATTCTTCTTGCAATCTGACTATTCTAGACTAGAACTTGCTAGGATAGTTTTAAATTTTATTACTATTGTTTGTTTTCAGGCGGTGTGAGGGAAGCATTTTTTAGTAACGAGTATTACAGGTTGGTATGGGGCAAGCGAGTTGGCTTTGCAAAAGTAGCCACTGAGGCGCAAGTAGTGAGTTGCATTGTATTTTCTTTTCTTTCAATCATTGATTTATTGTAGTTTCTCATGTAGACTTCTTTGATATATGAGTGTTTCTCAAGTTAACATGATTATCTCATGTCTGTTTTACTTATGTAAATTGTATGAAATTTGTTGTACTAAACTTAAACATACCAGACAAGATAAACATACTAAACAATGTAAAACAAGATTGGAAGAATGACAAAGTGATTTGTCATTTGTGCATTTATCTGGCATGTGTTTGTACTTGAGAATATTCTGCCAAATATACATGTAAATGGTGATTCAGTTTGTCAGTAATGGCTTTAATATTTGCACAGCCAGTCAGTGTGTGCACAGTGCTATCGTAAGTTCACCATAATACGAAAACATACACTGCAAATCTGCTTTCTTCTTTACTCAGTTGAAGCATGTTTTTGGTGGTTTGTAGCCAGTCATTCCAGTGTTCACACAGAACTGTCGAGAGGCATTCCGAGCACTCAGCTTTGGTCGCTGTATGTCACACAGATTTCCTTACACTGTCTTTCATTAATACTGTCTGTATGTAACTATGTAAGGTATGTGTCTCCAGTCTGTGTCCATTTGCTAAATTATGGGTATGCTTTTTATCTGGTAACAGAGCCACAGTGTTTATGAACAACTTGCCCAGAGTTGTTGCCTTGAAGCAATGTGGCTCTGTTTTGAACCCACAACCTGTTGATTGCATGTTTGATGCTCTATCCACTACACTACCAAAGCAACATGTGTGTATATAAACCATGTCTGGAAAAAACATCCCAAACATTATTGACTGTCACTCGATGATGGGTTTAATAATTTTTGGTACTAATATTTTTGGCACAACTGGCCATCATATGGCCGGCCATTTTTCCACCTCACCCAATGCTGCTGCTGCACTACCTGGGGAAAACTGAACCAACAAAATATGCATTAAAATGAACAAAAATATATCAAGAAGAATCCCCAACATTATCAGTTGTGACTTAAAGAAGGATTAATAGATTTTAATAATTTTTGGTGCAAATATTTTTGACAAACTGCCCATCAAATGACCATTTTAGTTTCCACCTTACCTAGTGTGTGTTTCCGCACAACTTGGGAAAACCAAAACAAGCGATATGTGCATTGCAGTGAATGAAAAAACTTCAATAAATTTTATATCTGTGGTTCCAGGTGATTATAAGGTTTGACTGTCATGCAGCACTGTGTCAATCAGATGACCTTCAAGAATGTTGATAAATTCAAAAAGTGATTGGTGTAGTCTGGATTGCTCTGAAGCAGAACATCATCACCACTGCTGTCAGTGACAGGAGAAACCATCTCTGTGCATGTGGTCACGTAATGGACTAACACTATGAACATTTTTTACTGTAGGCAGTTGAAAAACAGACAGTTGGATGAACTGTCAGCCCAAGTAACAGAAATGTGAAAAAATGTGTTAAATGTCTTATTTTGATTAAGTAGTAATGCTTCATTGGACAAAAATACAATATTTTGTTAGTTCTGTTTTCCCCAGGTAGTGCAGAAATAGACATTGGGTGCGGTGGGAAATTAAATGGCCTTTTGATGGCCATTTGTATCAGAAATATTTTTGACAAAAATTATTAAAATCTGATAATTTTTTTAAGCTACGATCGAAAATGTCCAGGATGTTCTGTTGGACACGGTGTATAGACTAGCTGAATGTTCTGCTTTAGTAATAACAGCAATAATAGTAATTATATATAAAAAAACCAAGCAATTCATTTAATGTTGTACAAGCGCTGATGTAAAATGGCAAAAATCAAAAAGTATAAGCATGAACATTATGCATTAGCTTAGACATTTATATCTGGCTACTAAGAACAGATTAAATGTCTAAGCTAATACATTAGTTCGTGCTTATACTTTATGATTTTTGCCGTTTTACATCAGTGCTTATACAACATTAAATGAATTTCTTGCAGTTCTATTATATATAATATATAATATTTGTGGTTTTATTAAAGTTTGAAAGGTCACTGAACAACAACAACTACTACTACTACTGCTACCTTCAGCATCTTGGATTTTGTTATTTGTTTAATATAATGGCAAGCCTGTGTGTGGGACTACAAATTTAGTCTACGTACCAAATTTCATGCAGATGAGTGAAAAAGCAGTTATAAATGATGAACGACATTTAAAATGGTGACCACCACCATCTTGAATTTAGTACTTTTCTCGATTCTGGTCACATGATTTATTTCCAGTAGCAACTAACCAGATTCCTGCAAAAGTTATGTACTTTTTTCAGTAGGCAGATAATTTGTTATGCTTTGTGTTAAAATACAAAATGATGGCCATCGCCATGTTAAATTTCATTTTTGTTCGATTTTATGGCATAACTACATGTAGAACATCAAACTTAGCTCACGTATGAAATTTCATGCAAGTACGTGCAATAGCAACTAAGTTATCAGCAATAAGCAAAATTCAAAATGGCGGCCGCCGCCATCTTGAATTTATTATTTTTGTCGATATTGGTCACACGATCTACTTTTGGTAGCAGCCGACGATATTACTGCAAAATTTCATTAATCTATGTCAATCAGTGGCTGAATTATTGCTGTCTGTGCAAAAATCCAAGATGGCTTTAGATGAGTCAAAGTGGCGGCCACCGCCATCTTGAATTTATTATTTTTTTCATTTTGGTCAAATGTCCTGTTTCCAGTAGCAGCCCTCTATATTGCTGCAAAATGTTATTCATCTACGTCAATCGGCGGCCGAGTTATTGCTGTTTGTGCAAAAATCCAAGATGGAGGTTGTCGCCATCTTGGATTTTATTTTTGTTTAATATTTTGGCTCACCTGTATGTGGGACCTCCAATGTAATACACATGCCAAATTTCGTGCAAGTATATGCAACAGTAAACGAGTTATGAGCGATAGATGAAATTCAAAATGGCGGCCGCCGCCATTTTGAATTTATTATTTTTGTCAATTTTGATCAAATGGTTTATTTCCGCTGGCAGCCATCTACACTACTGCAAAATTTCATTCATCTACACTAACCTGCGGCTGAATTATTGCTCCTTGTGCAAAAATCCAAGATTTTGGCATGGCCACCGCCACTATCTTGGATTTTATTCTTGTTCAATATTTTGGCATGCCTGTATGTAGGACCTCCAACATGCCAAATTTTATGCAAATATGTGCAATAATAAACAAGTTGTGAGCGATAAATGAAATTCAAAATGGCAGCCTCCGCCATCGTGAATTTATCATTTTTGTCCATTTTGGTCAAATGGTCTATTTCCAGTGGAAGCCATCTACATTACTGCAAAATTTTATTCATCTACGTCAATCGGTGGCCGAGTTATTGCTGTTTGTGCAAAAATCGAAAATGGCGGTTGCCACCATCTTGGATTTTATTTTTGTTTAATGTTTTGGCACACCTGCATGTGGGACCTCCAACGTAATACACATGCCAAATTTCGTGCAAATATGTGCAATAGTAAACGAGTTATGAGCGATAGATAAAATTTAAAATGGTGGCCGTCGCCATCTTAAATTTATTATTTTTGTCGATTTTGATCAAATAGTCTATTTCCGGTGGCAGCCGTCTACACTACTGCAAAATTTTATTCATCTACGTCAATCGGTGGCTGAGTTATTGCTGTTTGTGCAAAAATCGAAAATGGCGGTCGCCGCCATCTTGGATTTTATTTTTGTTCAATATTTTGGCATGCCTGTATGTAGGGCCTCTAATGAAATACACATGCCGAATTTCGTGCAAATATGTGCAATAATAAACGAGTTATGAGTGATAAATGAAATTCAAAATAGTGGCCGCCGCCATTTTGAATGTATTATTTTTGTCCATTTTGGTCAAAATTTCATTCATCTACGTCAATTGGCGGCTGAGTTATTGCTGTTTGTGCAAAAATCCAAGATGGATTTTGTAATGCTGGACCACCCACGAAGTCCATTTGTGCACCTGAAATTCCCCTTCAAATTTTGTGCAAGTGCGTACTTTTCGAGATATCACGATTTGAAAATTTTGCAAATTTGGCTTAAAATGCCTATTCAGGCCCCTCAAAATAATGTTTATGGGGAGTTTTGACCCCCAAACATTATTTTTTATCATGGAGACCCTCAAAAGGCCTCACCTTACGTGGAAACACACGTTTTGAGTTATAAACGGTCGTGATCAGTCTTCTGGTGTGACCTGTAGGCGTGAGCAAGAATACAAAAAAAGGATAGAACACAAAAAGTAATGGAAAATGCCCTCCCTCTGCAGACCCTCTTTCCGTCGTCCCACATCAACCAAATTTTGCATGTGGGGTCATATCCCGGATATCTTTCTTGGTTTCAAGCTTCATTGAAATCGGTTGGAAAATGTGGGAGCTGTGAGGGGTCGAAATTTCGGCCTTCCCATTGACTTGGCACATCGCTTATACAACAGCTTGTTGCTATCGCACACGCCATGATAGACATGACAGTGTTTATGGTGCTGTCATCATGGCACTGCCATTGCAAGAGTTCATCTGGTTTATTTGATGAATGTAGCACAACGCCAGATGGTTGCCAACCTTTGGATCAAGCTAGTTGTTTTCCGCAGCTTTTTGAATATCTGTTGGTAAAGAGTGGTTACATACTAAGATAGTTTACCTGCCGGTAGATGCAGTATTTGTTGAACTATTAAAGGTCAAATAACTGGGTCTAACGTGGAGTAACTTTGTTGATTGAGGCAAACACATTGTGATTAAGCCCAATGTCACCTGTTGCCGCCTGTCTTTAGCAGTGTCCAGTGAGACAGTGTTTTGTTGGTTTAGCAATTGAAGCATGTCTGTGACTGAGCTTGTAACTGTCGTGTGTGTGTGTGATTGTGACAGCATGGCTGAGGTGGTTGTACGAGAAAACAAGACTTCCACTAATTCCAATCTATGGAGGCTTTCCAGTCAAAATGATGTACGTCTGTTGTTTCATTTGTCGGTGCTAGCTTTGTTTCTGTTAATTTAAGACACATTTATGGCTGTGTCATTTTTTAAAAAAAACTTCATTCATTTGGTTGATTGCCCTGTTGTGGTTTATTCACTTTTGTGTAGCATATATCAAAGATATTTTGCAAACCACTTGCTTTGATCAGTTTTGTGTTGTGCATGTTTTTTTTTGATTTTTAGAACTCATATTGGTGATCCCATTACGTTTGATTCGTCAGTAACATCTGAACAGCTAGCATTAAAGGTTTGCAGAATACATACCTGGTAGTTAGTACACCGTGTCTCAAAAAACAGTGCAATTTTTATTTTTTGAATAACTCAGTGAAACACTGGCTGAATTTGGTAATTTTTGGCAGGCAGAATTACGAAACAAATTCACGTTACTGACTGTAGTTTTGACCACCTCACCTTAATACTGTTGCTACACTATTTTGTGAAATTCAGAAGTCGAAGTTTGTCGGTTTACAACAATGAATTCGTGCTGGGTAGCACATGTGTCGGCTTAGAAATGATTAACTGAATAGCAACATACACGAGTAACAGTTATTATTTCTAAAAAAGTCACACGTGTCACATCACATTGATCTTTATTACAGCATCTTCTCAAAATGTCTTCTCCAGCATGAACGCCAGCGGTGGACGTTGACGCCGCTCGTGAACAACAACACGTTTAGTAACCGCTGACTCAGAGTGGCTCACTCGCTGTTGATGTGTCATTTTACTTCGTCGACATACGATCTTAAAACCAATATGATTAATGTTAAATGAATTAGTGATTTCTGAGCCGATGCATGCGCTATGCATTCATTGCTGTAAACAGCCAAACTGCGACTTTTACATTTTACCAGGTAGTGTAGCGACAGTATTAAGGTGAGATGGCCAAAACTACAGCATTTATGTCAAGTTGTTTCGAGATTTTGCGTGCCAAAAATTATTAAAATCAGCCAATGTTTCACGAATTTATTTCAAAAATAAAAATGGTAGTTTTTTTGAGACATGATGTAGTTAGCACTAATAGGCACACTGTTGCAGTAACCAGGTGACCATCTGAAGGGTGTAGCTTTCGTTACTGTGCATATTTTTTGGTATTTTTTTATGTATGCTACATCTTTAGATATGTTGTCATTATCAGCATCCACAAACTTACTTGTTAGTGTTGAGTGTTTTAACATACTACTTGTAGTGTGGTAATGTACTAACAATCTGATGTCATCTTGCTTCTAATAGAAGTCGTGTCAGTGATGAATGATAGTTGGTGACATGACATACAATGTGCTGAAGTGTTTAGTAATTTGTGCTTGTTTTGGCATGACTGCACTTGGGATGTCAAACTTAGATGTGATGTTTGTATCGAGCTCTGTGACATAAAATGGCCAATTAACCATTAAAATTTGTCGTCAGCTATTTCATATACTATGTAGTCACATATGTTTGAAATTATACAGTAGAGTTGTGTGATGCATTTAGCACGATATTATAAAAACCCGAAAGAAACAGCCTCGTGCTATTATAAGTAATTAAATGTGAATATGAAAATTATGCATGGTTCTTACGGTTAGGGAAAGTCAGGGAATTTTAAGAAGTCAGGGAAAGTCGGGGAAAAATCAAAGAATCAGGAAAAGTCAGGAAATTCAGAAGTACCAGGGTGCAAAAGTTAAGAAAGATGCAGAAAAAATGTTGTCCTGTTGTATGCAGACTGTGTACAACAGTTCAAAATTTTTCCTGCTCGCTTTGCTTGCAGATTATTACATTACTGTTACGTTTGTTCTGTCGCCGTTATGGTTGCAAGCAATTGAAAACTGACATTGGTATTTCGCGTGAAAAAATTAGTCAGGGAAAATGATTCATTTTGCACTTGAAAGTTAGGGAAAAGTCAGGGAAAATGAATTTTGCGGAAGAGTAGAAACCATGTTATGCATTATCAGTTTAGAACTCATTGTGAGTGCTGTATGGTAGCGAATCTGTGTTAATATCAGGTGTACG
>Ga0209367_1010002_pt1 | contig 12770 bp, 11 predicted proteins | sample WorMetLIZISLAND2_FD_187412 | JGI IMG/M metagenome (GOLD analysis project Ga0209367, IMG submission 187412) | Marine gutless worms symbiont microbial communities from Max Planck institute for Marine Microbiology, Germany - Olavius geniculatus... ... | reverse complement strand
CAGTTCGACCAGTCGATCATTGATGCCGCGATCAGCCAGTGGCGCCGCCGTCTGAGCGCTTGTGTCCGTGCACGTGGGGCACACTTCGAGCACAAGTTTTGACAATTTTGAACACAGGTGTTATAGGAACTTATAATTTTGCTAAATAAAGCACCTTTTGTTTATTGTGTGCTAACTAAGTCTTTGAAAGTTTATTGCAGATAACAACATTTGGCGTTATGTAGCAATTTGGAACATTTGCGTTTAACATGGTAAGGTGATGACGCAAATTAGGTGACGTGGAAAACCTCGCATATGTTTGGATCGTTTGCCATCTTTCTGCCAAAAATTATCAAAATCGGCGGAAATTTGAGGCAGTTCTGACAAAAACAAATCTGCTTAGTTTCTTTTGGGACACGGTGTAGTATACTGAGCAATGATTTGCGAGTATGCTAATTGCTATTTGCGGACAGTGCTGTCACGCAGTGATCAGTTGCTGCCACTCGTGTCGAACACATCAACGGCAACAAATTTTTCTGTGTGTCTGTACGTGTGTTTATACGTCGTGATATATAACATATCTGTGAACGTAGATTAATAAGCTGTGTTTGTTGCTATGTAGGCAGTAGTATCATACAGTGATCAGTTTCATGTGACATTCGGCTGTACCGGACAAGCTGCTGCAGCTAACTGTCACACACCGGCAACTGCCTACCTGGAGAAAGATTTGAATCAGACAGGTTCAGTCGTGCACCTTGCCAAGGTCCGCTGTCTTGTGTGTTGTCTTCAAGTTCTCTCTATATTTGTACATCTATCTAGGTAAAGCTGTTTCGTCTGCCATTCAGAAAATAACCACTTACAGGAATAACCATTGGTGTAAAATATGTGGCCAGAAGCTGAGATAAAAACCAAGGATAACATGCAGATTTATAAAAGCTAAATCATAAATATTTCATGATCGATAGGGTTTTTCAGATGGGTGTGGTTCTGGCCTGTGTGAAGCTTGCTGCTGTTATATGAGATCAGCAGCATTGCATACTCAGTGAAAACTGTCTACATACTTATGCTAGTCGTGTTAGTAATTAATTTAATTGTGTATTAATCGTCATTTTAGCACTTATCTGGTTTGTTTTGTGGGTAAACATCATCAGATGATAGTTACATTGCCTTAAACTGGTTCACAATTTATTAGCAGTGAAATGTCAAAGATTAGACTAATACACAGAACCTGAATCTCACAGTGTAAACAGCGTAGGTGATGCAGCGGAAGTTTGATTTCGGAAATTCTTTTGCCGAAATCATTTGTCTGGAAAATGCTGTTGTTGCATTGAAGTTGGAAGAAGTGTGAGCCATCGTGTTGAATATCAGACGTGCTTGTGTGGTAGACGTTATCAGAATCGTGGCCACTTTGGTTCTCTGTCAGCAAATTGGCGATGAATCCAATCTCATATTTTAAGGTAATTTCATTTAATATCAAGTAGTTTAAGGTAATTAGGATTTATATACAGGCTGGTCCAAAAAACGGCACAAAGTTTACGGCACCATAATTTTGCAACCATACATCTCAGAATCATGTGATTTTCAGCAAAATGTTCCGAAAGAAATTCTTTACATGACTAAGGTCATTGTTTGAATGCAGCAGTTAAATATTCTTTGTTTTTGCTGCTGGCAAGTGAACTATTCAAAAACAGTATTATCTTCGATGTAGCACGGTCCATAAATACATCCCACTTTTTTTAATAGCTACGTAAAACATTGACCGATTTTAATAATTTTTTGCAAGCAACATTAAGAAGATACTTGATGCAAAAGTATATACTTTTGGTCACCTCACCTTCATGTTGTCGCTACACTACCTTGTAAAATGCAGAAGTCATAGTTTGGCCGTTGACAACAATGAATTCATACTGGGTATTGCACATGTCATCTCAATAATTATTAACTGAATAGCAACAAACACGATTGGCAGTTACTATCTCTCAAAAGGTACGTGTCTCACATCAAATTATTTTCATTGCAGCAAGTGCTCAAAATCTTCTCTTCCAGCACAAACGCAAGCGGTAGACATTGACACCATTTGCCAACAGCACGTTCAGTAACTGCATGACTCAAGCAGCCCACTTGCTGTTAATGCGTCATTTCAGTTTGTCGGCTTACAATTTTAAAATAAATACGAAGTAACAGCTTTTCAATGTTTTTGTGGTCTTAGTAATTTTCTGAGCTGACACATGCACTACCCATTATGAATTCATTGTGGTCAAGGGCCAAACTACGACTTTTGCATTTCACAAGTTAGTGTAGTGGCAACATTAAGGTGAGATGGCCAAAACCAAAGCCAAAAAAGAAATTTAGACTTTTGCACCAAATTTCTTCTTAATGCTGCATGCCAAAAATTTTTAAAATTAGCCAATGTTTTACGGAGCTATTCAAAAAATAAACATGGCATGTTTTTATGGAACACTATGTCGAGGGAATACTGTTTTTGTATAGTTCACTTGCCAGAGGCAAAACAAAGAATATTTAACTGTGGCATTCAAACACTGACTTTAGTCATGTAAAAAATTTCTTCCCGAACATTTTGCTGAAAACCGCATGACTCTGTCACATATGGTTGCAAAATTATGGTGCCACAAACTTTGTGCCGTTTTTTGGACCACCCTGTATATTTAGTCGTTGGGGTTTTTATGTGTGCAATTTCGATTGGTTTGTATTGATTTTGAGGTCCTTTGCTGCTGCGGGGGGTTGGGTGACAAGAAAGTGGTAGCGTGCTTTTAACAGTATTTTTCAGTCTTACCACACTTCGACAGTTCCCATTGATGCTTTTTTCCAAATAGCCATAGTATTTTGTTCTAGTCTGCAGTCACATGTGTTGTACGTATATTGCAGTGCATGATGCGTAGTACAAAATCAACAGCAGCTGCAGACTGGCTGAAATTGTGATGGCACTAAAAAAACACTGTCAGAGTGATAATTGCACGCTTGTGGTTGGTTTTTATTAACAGAAGCACACGATAATGCCGACGTTTAGCATCGTGCCTCAGTCGCCGACACATGTTCGTATCATCTACCGCAACTACTACTGCTTGGACCTACAGTGTCGGCACAGGCGTCTGGTCTCAGTCCGTGATGGCGCCTACAGCACCTTCGAGACAAACAAAGTCGTTGAGTGTCTCAACCCAATTCCCAACCTTCAGGTCTCTGTTTCTGTGGAGCAAGTTTCTGTTTCGGAGTTAGTGGCTGACCGCGAGACTTTCTCAGCTAGTTGTTTCTGATGCTATTGGCAAACTGACCAATTCTCTGCATGCTGCAGAACAGCTTTCGACCAAAGGCCAATTTTGGTTAGGTAATTAACTATTAGGGCAGGCTGATCAGGTTGTTGATATATAAACCGATACTCATTGAACACTGAATTACCAAAAACTCTGTCCGGAAGGCTGGAGATAGGTCGGGAAATTTGACAGCTGATGTAGAAAAGTCAGGAAATTGCCCACTGTCAGCAAACTGTTGTCACAGTGCTGCAGCAGGTCTACAGCACTGTAGTGAACATTGGTGTGTCTAGGTCGATAGACTGTGGACTGTCTGTGTTGATGTGTTAGGCGTTCCTCAACATGTTTGTGGACGAGGCAGTGCTCAGTAGTCAGGCGCGGCGTCGGTCCACTGCTGAGGATGACAACCCGCCATCTCCTGTAGGCATGGATGCCGTGGATGGGCTTATGTCTCAACCTATTGGCTCTGTCGGGTCAGCAACATCCAGGCGTGATGTGGTCAGTCTGCTGTACATTTGGATACCATTATGGCTGGTAATGGTAATAATGTTCCAGTAGCTGTCATTGGCTTTGCAGTGGGGAAATGCAGGTTTTTTTCACAGCACTTTTACCACCAAGTAAACGTTGCTGTAGTCTAATTGCCTAGTGTTCAGTATTTCTTTTTCTGGAATTGAGTATCATCATCATCATTTCTGGCAAGCACCACTAAGAGTGCGTAGTGCCGAACGTAGACATCAATCTCCAGAGTGGACGGTTCTAAGCCAAGTCAACTGCGTTGTCCATATTGAGGTCGCCGGATTTCAGATCCTGCTGAATGGTTTTCATCCGTGTAGTATGAGGACGTCCCAGTGGTCTCGTCCAGTTTCCTGCTGGGGAAGCTGTTAAGATCTGTTTTGCATCTGCTTCATCAGGCATTCGTGCAATGTGTATGAATGAATTGAGTATGGACAGGTGAAAAATAATATATTATTGAATATATTATACATATTATACAGTGCTTCAACTGTGTGCTTGTTTGCCAGGGTTTTACTTTGTTTGATGAAGATCCGGACTTATAGTCATTACAGTGTCACTGTCTGCTTTTATAATTTTTTACCCTAGTGTTTCTACTTCCTGAGGCGATTGAAGAGCATTTTGTCAGATGTCCAGTGGCTGCAGGCATGTTTGCCGGTGAGAGATGGAGGTCTTGGAATCCGTAAAGCTGCTCTGCTTGCACTTTCCATCTTTCTGGCTTCAGCTGCGGGCACTCTCGATCTCCAGAATGAAATTCTCGCCAACGCTGTTGTTTTCGTGGACACTCATGTAGCTGACTATGAAGATGAGTGGTTATTCTGCACTCCATGCCGCTGCCCGTATTTCCAGCATCAGCCAAGCAGGCAGTCTGGGACGCTCCAGCCATCATGGCAGACAAGACCCTTGTTTCGAGCAGCTACAGTGACAGCTACCACCAGGCAAGGTTTTCAGCTGTTTCTACACCACACAGCAGCGATTGGCTTCACGCACTTCCGATCTCCACCTTCGGCCTACGCCTGGATATTGAGGCCGTCAGAGTCGCAGTTGGTTTGAGACTTGGTGTAGACCTCTGCACACCCCACGACTGTCCCTGCGGGAAGATGGCAGATGCCAGAGATTCTCACGGCCTGTCATGTCGTTTGGCCTTTGGCAAGATGGCTCGCCATCACAAAATCAACGATCTCATCTTGTGGGCCCTGTGCAGGGCCAACGTCCCATTCGTGAAAGAGCCAACTGGTCTTGTCAGAGTGGATGGTAGACGCCACGACGGCAGCACTTTGATTCCTTGACATGCTGGCAAAGCAATGGCATGGGATGTCACTGTAGTCAATACACTGTGGAGTCCTATCTCACGCTCTCTGCCAGTCCAGGTGGCGCAGCACAGCATGCCGCGGCGGCCAGAAAATTTGCAAAATATTCGTCACTTTCACCTTCACACACATTTTAGTCTTTGGCTTTGGAAACACTCCAATTTCCTTCTTCACCGAGCTTGGCCGCAGGTTGTCAGATGTCTCGGGAGACTGTCGCGAAACCACATACTTATTTCAGCAAGTCTCTTTGGTGGTCCAGCGCTACAGTTTGGTAGCCTTCAATGGAACCTTGAAAGTTTCTTTCGAACTGGACTAGTGCCACACCAGCAACTTGGTTTTTGTTTTTAATCCCCTGGAACCTTTACTACCGGGGATATTTAAAAAAAAATATTTTAATGATGATAATGATGATAATTTTTTTGCAGCACCAAATTGTGGTAGCTGTAGAGGGTAGATATGGTAGCTGATGTGTGTGGCCTCTAGTGTATGTTTGACATGGGTTGACATGGATTAGTCACCATTGTGGAAGACATAATCGGTTAGAAACGTCGGATAATGTTTGATGACTAGTTTATTGTGTTTGCCTGTGAATTCTAATTTGTTCGATGACTGGTATTCTACTGATGGCAGTGATTGTGACATTGACTTTGCTGAATGCACAAAAAATGTCTAATATGTGTTTTGACTTTCAAGTTACTCAAACTGGTTGGGAGTTTGTCATCTGTTCTTAGCATTTGCATTCCCATATAATTACTGGCTTGTCACAATAACAACAATTTAATGTTAGTCGAGTCTTGCAGTGTGAAACAGTTTCAGCATACTATTGCGAATCAGTGTATATTAATTGCAGCAGATGGCAGCCCAATTACTATCTAGTGTACTTGTGTCAGCAGTGTTGGACCTTGTGTATCATCCTTTGCACTAGTTTGTGTAGTAGTAACTGCAGTTGTTGTAGTAATAGTGGCGTACAGTACTCTATTCCGGCAGACGCTACTGTGCTATCTGCTTCTTCTCAGACAGATTTGTCGTGTCCGGCAGTCGTTGGATGTCGGGTCGGCTAAAACCCTCGTGCAAGCATTTGTGACATCTCATGTCGACTACTGTAATGCTGTGCTAGCATTAAACCCAAAACCTTAACTCTAACCTTAACCCTAACCGCAACTGTAAGCGAAAGCTGTAATTTTAATATTAAGTGCAAAATCGTACTCCATTCAGTGGCGTAACTACTGACCCCACAAACCTTGCAATGCGGGGGAGTCTAAAGGGGCCCAAAATTATGGTGTTTATTTTTTTGAATAGCAAAAACACGAACTTTGTCACCAGATGCCATTTCTGTGGCAACAAAATGGTCTGAAATACGTTTTTGGCCAGGGCTCCGCCTGTACCCCGCTGGGGGAGCTCACAGCTCTCCCCCACACCTTCTCCTAGATGCATTGAGAGGACCTACTTGTCATGGAAGGGGACGTGTGGGAAAAAGAAAGGGACAGAAGGAAAGTGAAAAGAGACAGGATCGGTGAGAGCAGGAGGGGAGATAGCATGAAGGGAGGGAAAAGAAAGGAGAGGGGGCCCCTGGATGATTTTCTTGCAGGGGCCTGAAATTTGAAGTTAAGCCACTGTCTCCATTACACGTGAAATTGTCGCCCCCTGCTGAATGTGAATGTAAAGCGTAATGACATGTCTGTCGACGTAAATTTTAGTTGAAATAGCATTTGTTGGAATAGCGTCTGTCGTAATAGAGTCTGTCGGAATAGCGTCTGTCAAAATAGAGTCTGCCTCCCGTAATAGTGTACGTGTATGTTTATTGCAGCAGATTTTGGCACTGTCGCCATCAAGTGTTCTGGTGCCATCTACCAGCATTGTTGGCCATCTCTTACATACATAATGTTTTTGTTGTTGTTGTTGTTGTTGTTGTTGTTGTTGTAATTAGAGCACTACTTGTTGTAGTGATAGTGTGTGTGTGTGTATGTCTGTCACAGCAGATGGTAGCACCATCACCGTCAAGTGTTCTAGTGCCGTCTCCCAGCAACGTTGGACTCCATGTTCCGTCCCCTGCATCGTTTGCACCGGCTCCATCTCCCAGTGGACTGGGCGGCGTTCATATGCCATCACCGGCTTCATTTATTAGCCCTCAGGGTCTGTAGTCAATTAGTTCATATATTCATTCATTCAGGGTTTAATAAAAACAGACAAACTGCTGTTCTGCAATAAGACAAATTAGTAAACAATGACGTGAATCAATAAAATGGTTAATAAGTGTTAATCGAGACTGTCACTGTAAAGCATTCTCATGATGAAGTTTTTGTCTTTGATGACTGATGTGCGATCCGGAAGTTGGTTGTTATGGCTTCATTCACGAAGACTGTAATGCTGCTTGCTCTCAGGAAGAAGCAGCCGATGTCGCAGTTGATGGTCTAGTAGTAGAAGTGGTTATACACCGTGGTCCATAAAAAACGTGCCACTTTTATTTTTTGAATAGCTTTGTGAAACATTGGTTTTTTTTAAAATAATTTTTGGCGCATGACATCAGGAAAGAACTTGATGCAAATGACTATAGTTTTGGCCACCTCACCTTAATATTGTCGCTACACTACTTAGTGAAATGCAGAAGTCATAGTTTGGCTATTTACAACAGTGAATTCATCAAGCGTCGGCCCAGAGATGATTAACTTAAAAGCAACAAACACGATTGGCAACTATTGTGTCGCAAAAAGTCACATGTGTCACGTCACATCCTCTTAATCACATCATGTGCTCAAAATGTCCTCCTTCAGTGCGAATGCAAGTGGCAAACGTTGACACCACTCGCAAACAGCAGGCTCAACAACCTGCATTTCACGAGGTATTGTAGCGACAGTGAGGTGGCCAAAAGTACAGTCATTTGCATTGAGTTTCTTCCTGATTTTGCACGCCAAAAATTATTAAAATCAGCCCATGCTGCATGGAGCTATTCAAAAAATAAAAGTGGCACGTTTTTTACGGCACGGTGTGGTTGTAGTAGTGGATGTTTACTAGTCGTCACCATTTCAAGGTGCACTGCTTACTTATACTCAAGTCATAAGCAACATTTGCATAATCTGCATCAAATTGGCAAAATCAGAAGTCCAATATATAGCCCTCAGAATTTATTACTTTTTGTTTATTAATAATGTCTTACTTGCCGTATTCATCAATCATCAGGGTTTGTTAGTTATGAAATCTCATCAGTCTGCATAACTGCAGCTCTAAGATGTGTACCAGGTGGTGCAAAAATAAGTGGAATGTGCATCGTATATGTAGATCGAGCAGTTGGACAGTTTTGGAAATGATCAGCCTCAATCATTGCAGCGAAGGTGCATATTCCACGTCTTTATGCAGCACCCTGTACTTCTGGACACTAGCTTTTCTTGCACTAATGAGTGGTCGATGCGAAAATTATTGGAGCACCATAATGCTCTGTCAGTTGTTTCAAGTTACCATACTTACGTGTTATGTTCTGTGTAAACAGTGGTCCAGTTATTTGGTGTTGAAGCATCAAAAACCAGCTTAAAGGTAAAGGTGAAGGTGCCATACCCCAACTGGGGCGTAGGCGGGGTGCTCATCTCCCTTCCTTAGGCCTTTGAGCCCGTAGGTGGATAAACCACTTGAGTCCGTGACGCATGGCTAGTGCGACGCCAGACCTATACGGTTACCTTCCCAGCCACGTGGCATCACTGCCCTTTGACCGGTACCGAATTATACTGCTTGGTGACTGAGGCACATGCGTGTGAACAGCTTGCCTGAGGTCGTTACCCGGCAGTGTCCCGGTGCGGAGTCGAACCTGCGCCCCTGAGTGACCTCAGGATTACAAGTCCGGCACGTTACCGTTAGACTACCGAGCCACAGCTTGGCAAATGGAAATTGTTCCAAAGAAGGCAACAGTGGTTGCTGGATCGTCAGCTTATGTTGTAATGTGATAGTATAGTATGATGTAGCTTGTTTAAGCCCATGAGTTGATACAGTGATGCATGCTGTGTGGTCGCGTTCCAGCAATGGTTGATGGGTCTCCGTATCAGAACCCAAATCTGGTCGTTCCGTCGCCAGGTCAGCGTGGCAACTGGCCTCCTTCGCCTTCGGTGCCTGGGCCATCTCCTTCATCACGTATAGGCATGGCGCTATCACCCAGCCACTCCAGGGACACTGAACATCGTCAGTCATGCATCTTTCTGTATCCTGATGTTTATGCACTGTTTCTTGGTTGTAAAACTGTCTCTGGTTTAGTTTATTCAGTCGCATTAAGTTATGACTGAACGCGTGTTAATAACAGTTTTTAATGCGTATATGGTTCATGTTATGGGAAGGCGTCATCAAATGGCAGAAGGTCATTTTGTTACTGAACGTAAACTTGTGTGGCAATTTATCAGCGATAAAACCATTTTGAAACGTTGAAAATTACTTAATTAGAGTATTGCATGGAGTCTGAACTTCATGGCGTAAATTGCTGTCGGTGGAGAAACTGAAGTTTGATTTCAGTAGTTTTATTTTATTTTAGAGATATTTCTGCAGCTTATGTTGTGTCATTTTGACTTTTTTCACTAGTGCTCAGATTTTCGGGTATTTGCAGAACCGGGTACCTGACCAGGTATTAAAACAAGTACCTGGGTACTTGTTTGGAAGTTATTTTGAGGCTGCAAATATTGCTACATAGTATGATAGTACCAAGTGCCGTTGGACTAACGGTTCAAACGATCTCTATTGCAAATTGCAGTGCAAACTGATTCTTTTTGTGTTAAACATTTTAACAGAAACATGGGGGAAGTGACAAATTCAAAATTAATTTAAATTTAAAAAAAATAAAACTTTGTTTGTAGTTCAGTTTGAATATAATACCAGTAGCATTGTATAAGTCAAAAAAACATGCAGCATATACACTGTGTTCAGAAAAAACACGCACTCACGTTTTTTTATATCTTTGTGGAAAATGTTCAGATTTTCACAAAATTTTCAGGGAATGTTTAGGAGGAAAAAAGTATTTCGCCGGTAAAAAAATGGATATTCTTTGCTACTTGTGACGTCATATTTCCATGTTTCCAAAGTGCTTGCGAGTCAGCAGAAATTACAGAGCAGCAAGCTTTGAAGATGTTTCCAGACAATACACAGACAATTGAATATTGATGGAATAAAATGTTTAAAAAATAAAAAAAATGACATGACCAGCAGTATCAAGCCGTTTGACTGATGGCGGGCAAGTGGTAATCCATGCGGTGATGCAGTGTGCATACGCCTGCCAGCATCAACAAAGTTGAGGTTTTCGCACTCAGCGAACAGGATATACCGTGAAAACAGTTCACAATGGAAAATAGTGTGACAGATTAGCATATTTTGGGGTTCACTCAACACGATGATCAATTGAAGTGTTTTAACATTTCATCAATGTCTTCGCGGTAAAACCCATAATTTACAAACATGGAAATATGACACTAGCATGATGTCACCAGTAGCAAAGAATAACTAACTTTTCCATTGGTGGAATGTTTGTTTCCTCCTAAACAATCTCTGAAAATTTTGTGGAAATCTGAAAATTTTCCTCGGAGATATAAAAGAAAACGTGAGTGGGTGTTTTTTTTCTGAACACAGTGTAGAAGTTGCAATTTTTTGACAGACACTTTAAATTTCCGACAGATTTTTGACGAAGATGCAAATTTCCAACATATCAGATTATGAGTGCTCAAAATATAAACTTTGCCCCAAAATTTAGCAAAAATGTTTTTCAGCACCAAATTTTGCACTTTTGGGACCAAAGATTTCGGACAAGAGAACTTTCCACAATTTGCCGCCAGCCCAAAAATTAGGCGGGCAGTTGTTCTTTGTCCCCTTTTGCACTAGCTAAAGCGTGTGTACAGTTCTACAAGACGCCTCAGTTTAGGTTACTTTCGGCCAGTTGATTATAATGCTGTCACTAACCACGCCCCACACTGACCCATGGGTCCCACATTGTCTCAGCTGGAGCTGCTCTCACACACTGTCGCTGCCCTCCACATCTTAAGGCTGATTTAAGTAAGGCCATGCATCTCTCAGCCATAGTCCAGTCAAGGCGCCTGTCCCTGTTCGGACACATTGCACGAATGCCTGATGAATCAGACGCAAAACAGATCTTAACAGCTTCCCCTGCAGGAAACTGGACGAGACCACTGGGACGTCCTCGTATTACATGGATGAAAACCATTCAGCAGGATCTGAAATCTAATGACCTCAATATGGATGATGCAGTTGACTTGGCTCAGAACCGTCCACTCTGGAGATTGATGTCTACGTTCGGCGCTAGGCACTCTTAGTGGTGCTTGCCAGAAATGATGATGATGATGCAGGGTCACGACCCTTGGTATCTAGCTTGATAGAGACAGGCAGGCTACGCTTGGGTTTGGGTCATAAATCAGTTAATGTACGTGCAGCCATTGTTTCCTGGCTTCAGCGATCATTAATTGCTGGCTCAAGTAAACTGACACCAACTTATAGGCGTACTAACATGTCTGCAACCATTCACGAGGTAGGAGTGATGACTCCAATATGCAGGCGCCCTAGTATCAGGCTTAGCCGAGCGAGAGCACAGTAGCGCTTTAAACAGGCGCAGAACACACAAAAATACCAAACTTTCACTGATTTAAAAACAAATTTAAACGGGTATCAAATTAGCCGCAGGTACCTGGGTATCTAACGGGTTCCCCGGTAACGGGTATTGAAATGGGTACCTGTTCCGAGCACTATTTCTAACCCATGGAACACAGTTTTTTTGGTTCAGTTTGTTTGTGCATTTCTTAAGATGCTTACATGTTCTTGAATAAAATGATGACGATGATGATGATGATGATGATGATTTAGGTACAGTAGCTGCAGCACCAGCACGCACACTGCCACAGAGGTCATGGGCTGCATCCGTACCGACATTACTGTCACAAGACGCTATCTCAAAGCTATTAACTCCAACGTCACATGGCTCTGGAAGTGGTCAGTGCTGCCCCCTCGAGAGATTCCTTGCGTCCGTCTTTCTGCGACGATATCTGCAGCGCATCATGCAGGACCCGAACAATGTGAGTGAATCTAGCATTTAGTTTGTTACAAGTTGCTTCTCTCTACCATTCATTAGCACGATGCACACTAAGTGTGAATGGTTAGCAGGCTCCAGGTCTGTGTTCAGTCCCCAGGCAGGCTGAACTGAAGGAAATTGTTCCATAATTATTGGCGTTCGTGTTTTGAGATTAATTTCTCGGACAGGGAAGAAGGCTTGACATTGTTCTTCATAATGTCTGTTCTGATGGTACAACATAATGTTGCTCCAAGAAAAATTTATTTTTAATTCATTGATTTATTTATTTATGGATTGATTGGTTGGCTGGCCGGTCAGTCGGACAGTCAGTCGATGGATCAGTTGATCGATTGATTGATGATGGGCACTGTAGTAATCTCATTATTGCTAATTATTATTTTTATTATTTATTTATTTGACAACAGTAATCAGGAATAACTATTGTCTGCAGACCTATTTTCCTCTATGGTTCCGAGTGTTGGGCAGTTACTAAGAATGATGTGCGCAAGATCGATGCACTTGATCAGTGGTGTCTGAGAATGCTGCTAGGAATCAATTGGCACCAGCATGTGTGCAACGACGAAGTCAGAAGGTTAACCAAGCAACCCCATCTCTCAGCCATAGTCCAGTCAAGGCGCCTGTCCCTGTTCGGACACATTGCAC
>Ga0209367_1009999_pt1 | contig 12773 bp, 10 predicted proteins | sample WorMetLIZISLAND2_FD_187412 | JGI IMG/M metagenome (GOLD analysis project Ga0209367, IMG submission 187412) | Marine gutless worms symbiont microbial communities from Max Planck institute for Marine Microbiology, Germany - Olavius geniculatus... ... | reverse complement strand
TCCATGACGTAATCACGCCATTAAAACTTGGTGACGATTGGTTCAGGGGTTTTTGGTTGGCTGAGGGTCAAAGTTTGCATTTTCCCATATACTTTGAAGGTCGTCCTTACAACACTCACACTACCGTGTGAGTGTGATAAACTCATCACTTTTCAGCAGTAAATCATATTGAGGGGTCTCAATAATCTTTGGGGGATCTTAGTCTACGCAACGTCTTGTTCTTGCAGCAGTAGCACTGTTTCAAAGGAAAAAATAAAAAAATCGTAAATTAAAATCGTAGATCCTTGGGGGTCCGTAAACCCCTCCTTGCAGTCCCCTAAAATGACGCCCCTCCTTTTCAGCGTCAGTTCGAAAAAGACCGAATTGCGGAAGATGAGTCGTGACGTGACGTTTGATGACGTCACGTGTCTGATGACGTCACATCGGTCGATCATTGACAATAGGTGTCCAGCGCCATGCACAGGCTGCAAACACAACAAGAGCATTTGTAATGCAACAAGTAATCTGAGCACAGCTCACGTGACGCGCGACAGCATCCGTGCCGCCACCTGGGAAATCGGTGTACAACGTGCAATAAAAGAATGATTTGTTTTGAAAGTGCACCCAAGTTTGAGGCCTCCACATAGAGGACTCCTTGAACATAAGAGGTCTAAGACCAATCGGTTAAAACCTACATTTTGTGCTAAAAATTTCACACACAGGCTGTCCACTCCTGGTCTATATGCACTAATTTTGGCGCAATTCACCGTTGAAATATGCGCCGTAGCCTGAAATCACGATGAAAAATCATTAAAAATACCATTTTGTGGATATCAGGGTCCACGGGTCGTTCAAGGTCATCAGTGTTGGTGCTCCCGGAAAGCTCGTCAGCAGTGCTTATTACGATAAGCAGCAAATCTATGACTATCTCCGACAGTTTTCATGCTAAATTAGTGGATAGCAGAAATCGCGCATTTTGAAAGGGTACAAATTTGAGTCAGTCATCGGCCATTTTTCTGACAAGAACGTAGGCTACCGTTTCGTGATTACCTCGGCCATTTCATATGCGGCGGTAAACACCCTGATCAACCGGCAAATACAGCCGTGGGAGAAAAGTTTTACCCCCTACTTTTTGGATGAAAGTTACGTCCCCTGGCTTCATCCATTTCTCTCCGCAATTCCTCCCCCACCCTGTCTCTACGCCATTGCCCACTGGCCACTATGTTGAAAGTTTGAAACCTATTCTTTTTACGCGCGAAAGCAGCAACTGCTTTCAGCGCGTCTTAGCCATCGCAATTCTGTCTGTCTGTCTGTCACACGGATGATTCAGTCAAAAATGGTGCAAGCTAGGATCACCAAATCTTCACCGTCCGCTGCCAGGAAGACTCTAGTTTCAGGAACCGTAAAGCTTTTCCATAAATTCGAAGGGGCTAAATTGGAGGGCGCTAAATGAGAGGGGGTGGGAAAAATTTGCGATTTTTAGCCAATAAGTCGCTGTATCTCAACAACGGTGCGAGATAGGGCCTAGGTTACTATTAATCACTAATAGGAAGTCGTACACTGGCTCTCGATTGCCTCCGAATGCAATGACCTTGGATGACTTTGAACGTTAAAATAGGGGGTTTTGTGGATTTTTTAGCGATTTCGGGCTGCGAGACACATTTCAAGAGCGAATTGCGCCGAAACCGATTGAGATAGACATGGACAAGCTGCGTATGAAATTTTTAGCATTGAACGTAGATTTCAATGGTCCAAGTCTCGATTTTCTAGGTTCAAGGAAACCTGCGCACGAGGGCATCAAAGAGCGGTACCCCAGTAAAAGTCGCGACGAAATGGCTGGAGATAAACTGACAGTTTGCGAACAGGGACTGCTTTAGGCTTTCGTGCGTCTCGTGAGCATTAGCTCAAATTTCTTGTGAGTTTGGCTGAGTTGGACACTGTTGTATTTTATGTAGGCCTATGTCATACGATAGACTGTCGTTAGGTAATTGATAATCTCCGCGGCTGATTGTCTCCTAGTCCTAGCAAGCACCTGCTGTTAGCTACACACAAACTGATGACGTCACGCTTTCATGTTATATCAGGTCGGTCGCAGTACAGTCAAGGTGGAGGTCGCTAGCTGGTCTTAGTGCTTGTTGTCGCACAGCAGTTACTCTGGCCTATACATTGACGCGAGACGCTACAAAGCCGCGTACAGAGCGACGTAACTAAACTGAACTGGACTGACACGATTTTTGACGACCACCAATGAGAAAGCAGGGCGAGCCCACTGGTCATTGGTTGACTCGTACGTGCGTGTAGTCATGTAGGCCATTGATGCCGTTAGACGGTGCATTACTGCTTGCCCATTGGTCAGTTCGGCAAAAACTAAACCATGTCAGTTCAGTTCAGTTACGTCGCTCTGTACAAGAATCTAGAATACCATGTTCGATTAAGCATCAATGAGAAATGATTGTCACTACTCACTGTTTATAGTCGGTGGTCCATGCGGCAGGGCTGGGCGGCGTTGATGGACTGGACTCAGTGTTTTGAGGTGAAGTGAAACAGTCTGTGGACGAGGTTGATCGTAACGTTGGTTGCGGCGCCTGGTTGCTGATATCTGTTGTCACTCCCGTCTCGACCGGAGCAACGTCTACAGGCCGTTTATCCCGCTGACGTCTGTTCTTGAACCAATTGTTTATCTGCACAATGTTTACAAAAATAATGCGATAACTGTTACAAGTTTCCATCCATGTCTCATCTACCGTCTTTTTCTGCACTACATGGGGAAACAGAAAAAACGAAACATGACTTCTGTAAGCTACTACATCATCATACTTTTCATCAATCTTTAGCTTGCAAAAGATAACAACCACTTAGTTGAATTTTGCCGGGCTCGCCGTGGATATGAAATTTGTCATCCATATCCATATCCACAGATTTTCAGTGGATATCCATGGACGGATTCCCACAGACGCCTGTCGTGCGTACGTAGAGCCACTAAATTTTCGCAAAATACAGCAGTGCTAGAGGGCCCATTCCCCTCCGGGTATTTCTTTTGTGAAATTGTTAAAAATAAATAAAAGTAAAAACTAAAACACATTTGCATTGAAATATGATTTTAGAAAAGTATTTGCCGGCTGTCGTGAAAATCTACCGTAATTATTTTATTGCCCTTGCTATAGCCGACCATTAGGTTGAAGATGGGTTCGATATGTCGTCTTTCAGTTGTCTCTTTAACCGTAACAAATGCATTGTGGCTAAACAGTTCGTCGTAAGGAGTTGGCGATACCGTTGGATAGGGCGATAACGACTACCCATAAGCTGTTTAAAGTAACCATGTCTCTATCTGCAGCTTTTTGGCCGCAATTTGGAATGCAGTGCTTCTGCCTGCAGCCGCCACTTAGGCTACGTGCGCCAAATTACCGTATTTTATCCTAGCACTGATTTTAGCGTCCAGTATAGCAACGTCAACAGATCTGTATGGGACTGCAGTCACTCTGGAAAATCGCTATCTTTTCGCAACCGGAAGTCGGACACTGGCGTTCAGATATAGGCGGTACGGTCGGCCCATCGCAGCAACAGCTGGGATTTTTGTTCTCCAAGACACACGTTGCATTCATGTACGCCTACAGGTAGGGCCTATATATAGAATGAACGCTTTGAAGAACACTTGGTTTGTACTTCCTACTAGCATTATATTTGTTAGGAATCCAGAACGTTCGTATTTATTTTTACCGTTTGATAAAAAAAGAATGATGAAAAAAAGAATGAAAATAATCTCACAAATTGATAGACCGTTTGTTGCCCAAACAAAAGTATTAAAGCGCCATAGCTAGATTAACATCTGTTGCTGCTATAGTGCACATAAATTAATCTAGGCTAACCAAATAATGACGTGCTGATGTCACTGATTATTCATTTGACCCAATAACATAAATAAAGGAAAAAATGAAGAGTAAGAACGACAGACCGAACAATATTATATAGAGATAAAAACACCTAAATATTCAGTTTAATTAGCAAATGCGACAGCACAATATCCATGGACATATCCACAGGACGGCTGAAGTCTGATATCCACACATGGATATATCCGATATGGATATATCCATGGATATATCCATGGATATCCATATCCACGGCAAGCCTGAATTTTGCAGAAGTTTTTGCGGTTATTAATATTAATCGAATTGAATCCATTAATTCGATTACTTTTTATAAATTAATACATTAAATAATTTCTAATTGGTAGCATTCCTAGTTTTTAGTCTATTCTGGACTTCTGTCTGTATACCTGAAGCGCCCAGTAAACAAAATGGGGGACTTTTGTTAAGTGTGTAGATGAAAACTTATTACCCCCTATTTTTCACTGGGCAATGCACACCCTTGGCCTAACAAAACTTGTCCCCCCACAATTTTTCACCGGGAATCTACATCCGGGAAAAAGATATAAAGCATAGAAAAGGTGAGTAGGAAGAAAAAGAGGAAAGGAAAAGGGGCGGATGGAGGTGGAGATTGAAGGTAGGGTGGGGAAGGAAGCCGAATCTGAAAGGAGGAGGACTTGAGCTCGAAAGTGAGGGAAACTTTGACCCGATTTGGATTAGCCTACAAATTTGGGTTGATAGAAGCCACCGAGTCTACCTGTGTCATCGTGAGCCCAGTCGCGTCGGCGAGTTCGCGTCGAGCAGTGGCACTGGGATACTTGTCGACGATGTAGAGTTGTTTGAGCGCCTGCCGGGACGTGGCTTTGAGGCAGTAGACAGTCCGTTCGCCGTTCCAGATGGTCGGCGGAGGTTGATGTCGACGTCGTATTCTGTGCTTGTCCAACGCACACAGAGGTCGAGATCGACGCATCGCCTATACACACGGCATTTAACACGTGATTTAATTATATCCGCCAAGGAGGTAATGTTTTTGCCAGACTTTGTCTGTCTGTCTGTGTGCATATGTACAAGATAACTCAAAAAGTTATGGACGGATCTTTCTGAAATTTTGAGGGTGTGTCGGGAATGGCACAGGCTACCAGTGGTTCAATTTTGGGGGCGATCCGGAAGGAATCCTGGATCACTTTGAAATTTTCGTTACCATTGCGTTAAAGGGGGCATACGGGAATCGCTGCAAGACCGAAGATGGTGACGCCACCTGGCGAATAGCATTGCCTTGGCGGAGGTACCTGCGAGCTATGATTGCTTTCTAGTTTTAGGGTTGAATTTTCGCAGTAACTCGGTGACAAACAATAACGAAGTAAGTTTTACGATAACAAGAAACCCAGTACAGTTTTCTGATAGCGGTTTCCCACACTTACAAAAATTTCCAGCAGTTCTCTAGGACTTTCAACTACGGTCAAAAACGTTTTTCCAGTTCCATCTGGGAACCCGCTAACGTTAAATGTAAGGACAAATTTACTGCACGTACAGAGTATGATCCAATGCACATAGTTCGTCATAAGAAAAAATTTTCAAGAAATGAAGGAACGCCAAATTCTTCAAAATTTATCTTATCACTGTATTTCAGTAAGTACGTTCTATGCTGTATATGCTAGTGTTGCTTATTTTGAACCCCCCCCCCCAAAAAAAAAAAATTAAACTATCCAGGATTTTCGTTTTCCGATCTGGACTTTCCAAAAACCTCAAGTTTTAATTTTCAAGACTTTACACGACTAAATTCATTTTCCAGGACTTTCTAGGTCCTGGAGAATCACAAAACAACTTCCAGGACTTTCCAAGAGGCCTAGGCCTATAGGAACCACTCTGTAATGATGGAGCAGAGTGCTTGCCTGTGCTATGGCGTAATGTCCTGCGAACCAGAGCTGCTGTAGTTCATCGTGCGAGGACTCTGAGTAGTTTCTTCTCGTCAGTAGATGAAACAGTTCTTTGTAGTCACCGGCATGATACGCTATCAGTGCACGAGCCTGTACATACACGCATCATTAAGATTACAGCTGTTGTAATCAATATTTATAAGTTTTTTTATTTTTTGGCAGTAAAACGCGTTTTTGTATTCTTTGGAAGTTTTTGCAAAATTTTCAAAAAGTTTATAAGCATCGAACGGTCATGCTGAAAATAATGGTGGTCTGAAATAATTATGTTAGGCTTAAAAAGTGTTTCTGTTAAAACGATAACGGATTTTGTATTTAGATTTAGGCCTACGTCGGCCTATAGGGCCTACGTATTAACAAGAACGCTATCCTATAGCCGGAATTCTATACATAGACCTACTTCCGATATTTTCAAATTTTTAGCACAGCTGAGCACGGCTTGGACATAATATAGGCCTAAACTATTAATCAGTCAGTCTACCAATAATCGATATTTCTATTTTAATAATCAATAAGTTGAGATGAGCCTAAACACAAAACTAAAAAATTCTTTGCAAACAGCCCTAGCAATTGCTGTAGGCCCATGTGCATTATTTTACATGTAATTACATCCTGTCTTTAATCTTGCTAAACTTTTTAAACTTTTACGCAAATGCTTCAGACGTGGCTATAGGCTATGCATGCATGTAAACGGAAAACGTTTGCTCCACATTTCAGCAGACATGAACGCGCACCTTGTAGATCGGTTCGCTGTCACGGTACAGCTCATCGGTGGTCAGACGAGAGAGAAAACGCTGTAACAGTTCCACGCTGTTCGACTGTCTCAGCACGTCGCATATGCAGTCTATCTGCTCCGCGTTGAACGGTTCGTGATGATGATGGCCTTCGATGACCTTGGGCCGTGACGACGAGGTCAAGACTGAAGGCCGAGGGTCGTCGGAAAGCGCGTTGTCAGAATGTGTCGGCGTTGCTTCGGTCGATGTCGCGACGTTGAACACAAACGTCTAAAGACGCGTACATTCGTAGCGACGTAACTGAACTAAATTGAACTGAACTCGGTCAGGCGCTTCTATGATCTATCTCTCAACTTGGACCTTGTGTCCAGTGACAAATAGGGAAAAATTTTGTTCAGGTGTAGGCCAACCTCCCCCTCTTCATTTTCACTGCGCAATCCACACTCTTAACAACGTTTTTTTTCTATTTTTCACCCGGCAATCAACAGCAAAGGGAAAAAGAGATAAAGCACAGAAAAGGAAAGTAGGGGAAACAGCGAAAGAAAAAAGACGGATGAAGGAGGATGCAGGGAGGGCCCGGAGGGATTGAGCTAGAAAGGGGAAGAAAAATGCGCCTGATTTCGATTTCGGATATCACGGCTTGTGCGGTAGCAACAAGCTGTTGTATAAGCGATGTGCCAAGTTAATGGAAAAGCCAAAAATTCGACCCCCACTGCTCCCACATTTTCAACCGATCTTTCTGAAACTCAAAAGCAAAAAAGATATCCGGGATACGACCCACCATGCCAAAATTTGGTTGATTTTGGACGACGGAAAGGGGGTCTGCGAAAATGGCGAATTTTGGCTTACTTTTGGTTCTTTGTTTTTTTGTAGGCTATACTCTTCGCCTGGGGTCCAGATCACACCGTAGGACCGATCACGACCAATGAGGGATCAAAACGCGTGATTCTGCGCAAGGAAGTGCCTTTTGGGGGTCTCGATGATAAAAAATAAAGTTCAGGGGTAAAAACTCCCCAAAAACACGATTTTGGGAGTCTAAATAGGCATTTTAAGCCAAATTTGCGAAATTTTCAAATCGCGATATCTCGAAAAGTATAAATTCGATCAAAGCAAACTTTAAAGGGCAAGTTTAGGACCGTAAACGGGCTTCGTGGGTGGTCCGGCGTTACAAAATAATAATTTAAAATGGCGGCGGCCGCCATCTTGAATTTTTGCACAAACACTAATAACTCAGCTGCCGTTTGAGTTAGATTAATGAAATTTTGCACGAGCGTAGCCAGCTACAATAAGAAATAGGCCATGCGACCAAAAGTGGCAATACTAATAAATTCAAGATGGCGGCGGCCGCCATTTTTTATATACCGCTGTACCATAATATTAAACAAAAATGACATTCAAAATGGCGACGACCGCCATTTTGTAGTTTTGTACGAAACGTAGGCCCTAATAACTTAGCTGCTGATTGAGATATAATTTTGCAATTTTGCAGAAGTGTAGCCGGCAACTACTGAATGTAGGTTATGTGACCATAATCGACAACAGTAATAAGTTTAAGCCATTTTAAATTTTATTTATTGCTCATAACATGGTTGCTATTCTATGTGTTTGCGCAAAATAAATCCAAGATGCCAGCTATGTAGTAGCTGTTTTGCCATGTTGTGCGGTCTTTCCGCATTTCCGCCAAATACACATCATCATGTTGTGCCATGCCTGGGAAAGTCAAACCAAAACCAGGGTCCAATGCACCCCGCAGGGTCTATCGGTGAACAGCGTCAAACCCATAAATTCGAGTTTATAAAAATTCCACAGGTTTAAACTCTCTATACTACACATGTCCCAGATACGTACAACGAAAACGTGTCACAGATGAAATAATCAGTTTACATTGGAATCGTAATTAAACGTAAAAATTTGTTAGTTTTTGCGCAATATAATAGATATTACAATAAAACGAACAATTCACGAACTTCAGAAAGAAACAATAATTTTTTTTCAAATCGATTGGTTCGTTTAATGTGTTTGGCAACAGAAAGTTTATGAAAAAACACAATAAACTGGATAGCAGTCGTAGCCCGCAGGTACCTCCGTCTAGGCAATGCTATTCGCCAGGTGGCGTCACCATCTTCGGTTTTGCAGCGGTTCCGCTTATGCCCCCTTTAACGCAATGGTAACGAAAATTTCAAAGTGATCCAGAATTCAGGATTCCTGCCGGATCACCCCCAAAATTTAACCACTTGTAGCTTATGCTGTGCCCGACATACCCTCAAAATTTCAGAAAGATCCGTCCATAACTTTTTGAGTTATCTTGTACACACTCACAGACAAACAAAAACCGGCAAAAACATAACCTCCTTGGCAGAGGTAACAATACTCAATAACAACACTAAAAGTCACAAAAATCGTCACAAAAATCTTCAGAAAAAATGCTGTTGTAATGATCTTACTAGGCTGAGTCGGCGGGTGGCGGTGGAGCGGTTCAGTGCAGTCGACTGAGGTGTACAGTACGCGGTGACGTCATGCCATGTCTGTGTACGCGTTGTGTACAACGAATCACCGGCTGATTCCACCCTTGAGTGCAGCGCCGGGCTTTCCATGATCTACCGACGCGCTGAGCACTGTGCCAATGTGAAGAACTTTCTACACAAAGATACAAACGTCAAAAAAACGTAAAAAGTGCGGCATGACTAAAAATCGTTTAAAAACGTTGAATAAAAAAACGTTAGCTCTAATCTGTTTTACTTGTTGGCTAATGCATAATGCTGTAGGCCCTAGGTTTAGTATAGATGGATCTAAAAGCGAGGAAAAAATTTATTCAATTTTAATTCAAGCGTGTGGTCATAAGACCATTATATAAAGTAACTAAGTAAACTACTACCACTATGGCTTATTAATTTGTTTCGATGGTTTCTAAAGTGCCACTTGAAGCTTTTGATGAAATTTTCAATAAACGTTTGGAAAAAAACGTTTAAAAAATTTTACAAAACGTTAAAATCCGTTAAACACGTGGCAGGAAAAACGTGAAAACTAAAAACGTTAATTACGCCTATAGTGCCAATAACTTTATCTCTAAAACAAATTTACCAGCCGAATTTTTACCTACGATTAGAAATAAATACTCAATTGCAAAACAGTTTATAAGATTAGTGTTAATAACACTAGTAACAACACAGGCAATTTCTTACGTGCAGTAACATGACGCAAATTATTACAAAAGGCGCAAGGGAGCCTACTGTAAATCCCGAATTTGTGCACCGAAATAATATTTTCTAACCTCGATCCGTCAACGTTAAAAAGTGAAGTAAGTGTCACATGAAAACTGCAATGAAGAAGTGGACTAAATCCAAAAAAGACTTAATATTATGGACTTTGACCACTTTTCCGTTATAGGTCCACCCTTCAAAAATAGACTTAGTCCACTTTCCGTTTGAGCCCTTCATTTTATCGCATTTTTGATCGGCCGCCGAATAAAAATAGAAGCTATAAACAATGTAGCTAACCTGAAAGATGAGATACTCGAGAAGTTTACAGTAGCCTGTACACGCGCAGCAGGCGTTCTAGACTTATAGTCTATCAGAGAAGACCATCTAGATAAACGACGACTATGTCGTTATCCTGTCAGCGGAAACTGGCAGCTGCTGCAGTTAGCCTACTGTGTGGGACTCGATCGGTTTATGACAGACACATCACAATGACGGCCGTTCATCTGACATCAGTCATTCTGCACCCTGCCACTTGTCATATAAAACCACAGAAGCTTTCGACGGATCGCCGCCCCCGCTACCCCGCCGCCAACTGCCGTGCAATTGACTGGATATTACGATGCTAGGCGGCCCGGGTGGACTCACGTCATGCTGGTCGCGAGGACGATTTAATTCTTTGATATTTGAAGTTCGACCCACCAGCGCTGCTGTTACTGCTGCTGCTGTACGCACGCGCATCTCATTAAAGGATTGTCGCGAAGTCTCGAATGTCTCGCGAAGAAGATCGCGGGGCAATTTGGAAACGGGGTGGAATGTGACGACTCGGCAGCCGGAGTGAGACGGGGAACTAAAATACGGCAAACAGCTGCGTACCGTAAAACTTCCAACAGAAGCCCCGCGGCTATTATTGGAACAAGTTACTTCAGACCCCAGCTTGTATATGAAACTCGGCTTATATTAAAAGTTTTACGGTAAATGGGATGTAATATTCTGTTGTAATCGCCCGACAAGAAAACCTTTACCCATTGGCAGAATAAGGCTACTCGACGTCTAAAAAAGTGAGACTGTAGGATACGGTGACGTTTCCTAACGCTGTACATGCAGAAAGACCGTAATAATTACAAACCAGAGAGTGATTAGCAGTCCAGTGTTTGCCTGTTTTTGGACTTTAGTTCTAGCCTAGCAAAAGTCGGTTAAATATCGTAGGATGACTTCTATTTAACATAGTTTATTATTGCGAGCCATATTGGCTAGACCGTGGTTAAAATGTTTTGATTCAAAAACACAAAAAGTTTGCAAAACGTTCTTTGCTGCCTATTCTACACGTGGTCACGTCTTAACTACTTGGAAAATATTTCGCGATCTAAAACGTTTTGACTGTTTTTTTAAGGCATTCTGTTGCTGATTATTCGTTTTGTCGAATTACGTCGTTCTATTATTCTTGCCAGTTATTATATGGTGAATAAATATTTTCAAAATATTTTTGCCCAAGATGCACATCTCAGCTGAGTTAGCTTTCCGCCTGCTGGGCGACCCAGGTTGTCACGCTACATGATGTAACGATAGTCCCAGTTTCATCACGTAGCCGAGTGTGGTGCGTGCCTAGTCAAGCGAGACACTGTCGCTGTTAATCGGAATAAACATGAATAAAACACACACGATAAACTGCTTCTAAAGATTTGATTTTACATTTTAATCACATTATGCGTAAAATGCAATTTCAATGTGCGATTAGCGCTGCATTTTTCATCTGCATCCCATTAAATACTAATCGATTTGATCAAGGATCTACAGTGTGTCTCTAAAAAAGCATCCCCAACATTTTCGACTGTAACTTGAAAACCAATTATCACATTTTGATAATTTTTGGTACGAATATTTCTGACACAACTCGCCATCAGTTTTCCACCTCACCCAACGTTTGTTTCTGCACTACCAACCAGCGAAATATCACTTTTTATCCAATGCGATATGATTGCTTAATTAACATAACGCGTAAAAACACATTCTGTTGACATTTCTGACACTGTGGCTGACATTTCATGGCATTTCACTGTGGCTGATATTTTTCAACTGCTTGCAGTGAAATTGCTTGAAGTGTTGGCAAACTATGCGAACACAGGCAAGGATACGTTTTCTCCATTCATTGACAGCAGTATCGATAATGTTCTGCTCCAGACCAATCCAGGCTGTACCAGTCGCTTCTTGACTTCACAAACATTCTTAAACTTTATCCGGTAGACACACTGCTGCATGACAGTCAAACCTTGTAGTAGACCGGCTGTCAGGGTCCACAGATTAGGATGGATGGAATTTATCGACGTTTTTTCATTCATTTTAACACTTATTATGCTTGGTCTGCTTTTTCAGGTAGTGCACAAGCAGACGTTAGGTAAGGTGAGAACTAAAACACTTATTTAATAGCCAGTTGTGTCAGAAATATTTTAGCCAAAAATTATTAAAATCTGCCAATCTTTTTTTCAAGTTACGATCGATAATGTCGGGGATTTTTTTTCAAGTTTTCTGTTTATTTCAAGACATATTTCGCTTGATCTGCTTTCCCTAAATAGTGCAGAAGCATACATTGGGTGAAGTGAAAAACAGAACGATCATTTGATGGCAAATTGTGTCCGGAATATTAGTTCCAAAAATTATCAAAATTTGATATTGGTTTCTAAGTTACAGTCAAAAATGTCGGGGTTGCTTTTTGAGACACAATGTAGAAACATTTTAAGCACATACTTGATGTGATTTTTGTTGCAACGCTAAAGAAAACGCACTCGGTATACGCGAGGAAAAAAGTGCGACTGGGCGACAAACGGGCTTGGCGCAAGATTTGTCAAATGTTCCTGAAATTTAATAGACTTAAATAATTTTAACGGTCACAGACTGCACAAAACTCAACGGCTGGTGAAATTGTGAATTTACGTTAAACATTTCATGGCATTTCACTGTGGCTGATATTTTTCAACTGCTTGCAGTGAAATTGCTTGAAGTGTTGGCAAACTATGCGAACACAGGCAAGGATACGTTTTCTCCATTCATTGACAGCAGTATCGA
>Ga0209367_1009998_pt1 | contig 12775 bp, 6 predicted proteins | sample WorMetLIZISLAND2_FD_187412 | JGI IMG/M metagenome (GOLD analysis project Ga0209367, IMG submission 187412) | Marine gutless worms symbiont microbial communities from Max Planck institute for Marine Microbiology, Germany - Olavius geniculatus... ... | reverse complement strand
TGTTGGGGGGATGCTTGCATTTGCGTCCCCCCAACCAAAATTTTTGGGGGGGACGCGTCCCCCCCGTCCCCCCTATAATCGCCGCCCCTGATTGACAGTGACGTCGCGATGAGGTCTCAGTCTTACGTCGCAAAAACTTGTTTCATTGTACTGCTGTCAAGATCAGTTATCCAGTCGCTGATGTAGTTTCTCACCCTCTCCTGGCTTGACTATGGTAACTGCCAGCATTATGTCATATGACTTGTCATGGTTTCAGACAGGTCTCCAGGGGTCTGCAGCTTCGTACTTCATCAACAAGCTTTTGGAGGTAGCACATGTCAAGGCTTGTCAGCGACTATATTCCAGCTTGTCTTCGTCACTGGTTGTCAGCCATACCCGACTGTCTACTGTCGGCGACAAAGCTTTTCCAGTCACTGCTGCATGTGTCTGGAACAGTCTGCCCAAACATGTCCCTCTGCACTTTTGCGGGCTGTTTTCCAGTGACATCTCAAAACCTGCCTGTTTGACATTTCATATGTAACCCATATGCGACTGTACAGTGTTCGTGCAGTGATGCTACACCGTGTCTCAATAAAAACAGTCGAAACTGTTTTCATCATTACTTTGTCAAATTTCCAGTAATTTTTAGCACGTAGGTGGTCAAGCCGATAATTTGTAAGGTGCATTCTTTTTCACATAATTTATGTCAATGCATTACCATGTGAAACACAGATGCTCCAGATTGTTACATTACATGATGATTATTTGTATTATATTGCTCACCTTAGCATTATCATTTTAACAGAGGGCACCGCACGATTTAATAATTTTGTGGCGTAAAATATTTTATGGTAAAAATAGCAGACAACAAAATAGTTGACTGATGAGCTTAAAAATGTCTAATCGATGAGTGAATGCCGTTTGATCAGTCGATCATTGATTCCTCTATCAGCCAGTCTCGTTGCATCTAAGCCATTGTGTCCAGGTATGCAGGTCTGATAATTTGCAAGCAAAATGTTATTCAAATTTATAATTCTGCTAAATAATTCATATTTCAGTTTATTATGTGCTTAATTAAGTCCTTATAACATTTACTTAAGACAACATTTCAGTATTATGCAACAATTTGTAGCATCTGTGTTTCACACATTAGTGTGTTGACATAAATTAGGTGAGATGGAATATGAGTCCACCTTACATAACTCTATTGTCTTGGTCATCGTTGTGCCAAAAATTATCAAAGTTGGTAAATATTTGACAAAGTTATGACAAAAATAATGTTAAAATAATTTTGACCGGTTTTTTTATTGAGACACAGTGTAATTGCTATGGACACTGATCATCCCTGGTACTTACTTACACTCTAGACTCAACTCAGTGATGTGCTCAAAGTCAAACTGTCCAGAGCATCCAGATGCTGGCACAACCACTTCAACTGCTGTTGTAAATTGGATGTAAGCTTATACGAGATTGATGCTTGGGCCACAGAAGTGAATTTTCCATGATATTTTCGTTTTTGTGAGCACAAAATTCCACCTGTTGCTTACTTTCATTGTCAGGAGTTTTTGGAGGAAAGGTGTCTTTTGCCAGATGGAGGAACCTGCTTGTTAACACTTTATTTAGTTAGCAAAATAGTGTATATTATATTTGGTTTGGTTTGTTTTGATGATTGTCAGAGATGGTCGATTTTATGAAGAAAGTTGCGAGACTTGGAGTTGAGTTGTCTGTCGAAGAACGAAACTTGCTGTCAGTGGCCTACAAAAATGTGATTGGTGCCCAGCGTTCTGCCTGGCGCATTGTCAGTAGCATTGAGCAGAAGGAGGAAAACAAAGGAGAAACAAGTAAACTGGAACTAACTAAGCAGTATCGTATCGCGGTGAGTTGTTTCGAGTTTGCTTGTATGCCTTGGATGGAACTAATGTTCTGAAAATGGCTTATGACAGAAGTGTTAGTCCAGTCTGGATCAGTCTGATTATTTTGGATTTAACTGTTCTGATTGAACATCTACCATGTGTACTGTATATTATGTTGTGTTAGGTCAAACTGGTATTTTTATTACATTGATTTCTAAGCTGAGCCCGAATGCTGATCTGAATGTCCATTTGTATGTCCAGTGTTCATCGACAAAAAGTTTAGAACTCTAATTTGAACAAAATTTGGTGTGTAGATAGAGGTCAAGGGTTGACAAGGCAGTACCACAGTATGTTATGCGATCTAAGATCTTATCGAAGGTCAAAGTCACAAGACCTTCAGAAATGGAAAAATTTTCCATTTTCAAAGTCTGTCTCTTATCCCATTTAAAATAGGAGCTGACTTATGACTATGGATTCTTAAACAATGGCACAATATGCTAATTTGATCAGGCCAGATTTTTAATGTATCATAATTGTCCTAGTTTCGTAGGAAGATTTGGCATTTAGGTGTTGTGAGTTAGATATGTGAAGTTTTAGCCTGACACATGATTGGCGATATTCGGATTATGGTCCAATAGGGCAAGACAATCAATGTGATTGTCTAACCCAGGTACATGTTTATAATTAAAGTGGTTGCTCATGGAATGGTTGGATAATTTACGACTGTACGCATGCATTTGTGTCGTTTAGATTGAGAAGGAGTTGAATACCATCTGCAGTGATGTGCTGGAAGTTCTGGACAAGCATCTGATCCCAGCAGCATCTAGTGGAGAATCAAAAGTTTTCTATTACAAGATGTATGTTCTTTTGTACTCTGCTGAGTTTAATGCACAGTGAATTTACAAAATCACAGCCCAGCAAATGATACTGAATGGCTGCTGTTATTGGCGCTATCACTGTCGCAGTAATTTTGTTTCTATCAGACATTATGCTGTAACTAAATTGACAATTAGTTATATTCAGTATGTAATTTGGCAATTGGTATATTTTTGTGCGTATTTTAAGTCGACTGAGTATCAATTTTCAGTCATGCTTAATGCATACAAATTAGAGCTGTCACATTAATGTGTTAGTGCATTAGAAAATTAACAGACGTTTAAAAAAATTTTCTTAAATTAACATGCTTTAAAAAATTTATACACATACGTAAATTTTCTAAATTCTGTGTAGCAGGAGTTCCAATATTTTATAAAACTGTGGTTATTTGACGATTGAATGATGTTTAAGCTATTAAAAATGCTTTTGTTGCCATTTCGTCACTACTGTTACGGTCTTGTGACACAGCCACAAGCTCGTTGGTCGTCATTACAGTCACCCTCTTGACTACAATATCAGCAATGTAATGATGCATTAATTAACGCGTTAACACATGCGTTGATGCCGTTAAAAAAATTAATGCCTCAACAGCACTAATACTGACATAAAGATAAGAACAAGTAAGCAGTTAACACTTTACAGCAAATGTTGAAATATGTGTCCACAGACTGGTGCTAATCCTGGTGCTGACTGCTTAGCCTACTAGTCAGTGGTTATCAAGGATTGCGTACCGTCTATGGTTATTGGTCTTTGCTGGAATACACGTCATACATGTTACTTATAAATAATTTTGTGATGGAAAATTCCATATAGATTATGGAATTTGGACAGATGTTGGTAAAAATACTTAACTATCGAGTAAGGTTAGAACGATACCAAAAAAGCTACCCAGTACCCAATACTAGGGCCTCCGATATTGGTATACCGAATACTGGGATACCGGCGTAAATAGCACCGGTGCTGATACCGGTATTGCACTATTCAGTATCGTAGTTTTCGGTTATCAGCAATTCTAGAAGTCACCAGCGTGATGCACTGCACAATATGTGACCTTTTGTTTAGCCAGTGACTGTAGGCGCCACCGCTGTACGGCATAGTTCTATGAATCGCCATCCATGCATCATGTAGGCACATACTCGGAGCAAAGACTGCATTGCAATGATGCGAGGGCGGTTGGGAACTTGGGATGCTGGATGAAGTTGCAGTGTCGCCTGACTGACCGATGTCCAGTCCGCCTAGTGAGAGAGGCTGTGGATGGCACAGACAGCAAGGGTCACTGAGTCGCAATCACTTTGCACCAGTCATAAGCTTATGCTTGACTACCTAGTAAAGAGTAATATGGGGATGGTGGTAATATCACGGTAATTACCACGGTAATGGGTACTGACGCGGACTAAAAATTTTGGGATCTGCACATCTCAGTGCTGGTCAAACATGAAAGCACGCCAGGCGGCTGTGTGCAGGCATCTCTGCTTGCAATGTTGATTTGAAGCTCAAAACCTAACCAGTTCATCTTTGTTCCAAGATGCACTAAGAGTTTTGGTAGCTGGATGAAGCTGTGGAATAATAGAACATCGGCAGAAGCACAAACGTTTTGAACCAAAATTGACTATTAACAACATTTTTGTTTGACTGAGACTCAGTGCCATTCATTTTTACATTGTCACTTCTACTTGCACTTACTTTAGTGCATTGGCTTTGTTGCTTAATGAGATAATCAAAACATATATCAAGAGTTGTATTAGTCCATGATCTTTTGATACCGTGTGTGTGGCAACAGGCAGGGTGATTATCACAGATACTTGGCCGAGTTTGCAACGGGAGATGAGCGCAAAACTGCAGCTGAGCAGAGTTTGGTTGCTTACAAGGCAGCCACTGATGTGGCCATCAGCGAACTGGCACCAACTCACCCCATTCGTCTTGGTCTGGCTCTCAACTTCTCAGTCTTCTACTACGAGATCCTCAACGCTCCCGAGAGAGCGTGCCAGCTGGCGAAGCAGGCTTTCGACGAGGCGATTTCCGAACTAGACACGCTGAGCGAAGAGTCATACAAAGATTCTACGCTTATAATGCAGCTGTTACGGGACAACTTGACACTGTGGACGTCAGACATGCAGGCTGACGGTTTGTTAAACATTTTTCCCCTGTGTACTTTTTGTATTACTGCATCAGAGTTTCTAGTCTTATTAGTTGCATGATTTGTGTTATATTGATTACTGATGATGTCGGTACAGTCATTAAAAGTGTCTTAACATAGAAATGCTGTAGTTTCGCACATGGCTGTGCTTACTTTCGTCCTGAGAGAAGCTTAGAGAAATGGAGCAAGTAATATGATGTCACTCAAAACGGAAAGGGCATTTTTGGTGGACAGTCAAGTATTTTGAGAGCTAGATAGAATAGTTTTATTATATGAGTGGAAATAGAACTAACAGCAATGAAAGAAAGCATTCGATTATCACTTTGTCAGTGCTGTCAGCATTTGTCAGTGCAAAAATGCCATAGATGTGTATCAAGTTAAATAAGCTATTGCACTGTCCTCCGCTGTGATATAATTGATTTTATCACATTACTTCCTGGCGTGTGGCTGCAAAAAGTAATGTTCACTTGCAAACAACCAGGTGTCCTTCAATCCAATTTAAATGGCCATTAAAATTCCATTTGCCACTCTGCTTTGTTACATCCACCAAGATTTTACGATATCTGGAATTTATATACTTATTAGTGGGTCATTAACAGGATTACACAAAAAGTTACAGGCAGATTTGGCTAAAATTATCAGCTTAGAGAGATTTTGCCCAACTAAGAATGTCAGCATCGATGACCTTGAATGACGCTGAACCCTAAAAATATTGATTTTAAGTGATTTTTTGGTGATTTTTGGCTGCAAAAGAGTGAATTGCGATGAAATGGATGAAGATAGACCAAGATTACATGCGAACAGGAACTGCCATAGGCTCTCGTGCATCTCATAAGCATTAGCTGAGATTTCTTGTTTAAATCATTTAAGTTCTTTTTTAGTTTATGTGCTAGCTTAAACTGACAGCTTATCAATTTTCAACTGCAAATTCTGTATGATATCGTATTGTCTATGTACCTGCAATTGCAGTAGTAGTTATAGATCTGTTTCTTGATATACTGCTGCTAGCGTGTGTCAAGACTCTTGACCGGAACTGCTTTACAATTTAGGAAGTTGCAGCTGATTGACACGAGTTAATGATAATGCAGTGCATTTTGTTGTCATCCATTGCCCATGCCAGTAAACAGTTGGAGCCCCAGTGCAGTATACAGATGGCCACAATAAACGTTTGCCCTGTAAGCTGCTGTTCATTTTTCAACCCGCTGTGGGTATGAGGCTGAGTTACCCTAAGCATGCAGTGGTGGCCGGTCGATTCAAGATGATCTGTTCATCATGTGGATGGTTCACCACAAGGTCAATTCAACACAAAAACAGTTATATACAGTTGCAATTGTCTTCAATATATCATTCAGCATAATACATGACACGTGTGATTATTATCAGGAAAATGTTTACGTGATTGTTGTCAAGGAAATGTCTAAGCTAAACTTTGAAATGAAAATCATCATAAAATCATTCTACACGAACAAAATCGTTCAAGCAAGTAGGCAACAAATGAACGAAGTACGCAACAAACAACACAATGGCCGAATCAAAAATGCACAAAATTGAAATTATCACATGATTGCCAGCTGTCTTAATCGTTGAGGATACTTTATTGCTTGATGACAACATATCCAAGTTACCTGTCTCAGCCTCCAGTACATGAAGCTGCTATGTTTGACGGTGGGTTTTCCTGGCTTAGTGACACCAACTTCAAAATTTTGTATAGTGTTCACATGTTGCATATCATTGTTGTCTTCCACTGCACAAATTTGGCCTGCTACGGTCGTGTGACTGCAACGGACAAAGCAGCTAGAACCACACCAACTATCACAAATTGTTTTTTGCACTTTGTGATGCATCTACCATTGATGAATTGACTTGTGATTAACCGTCCGCAGGATAAACCCAATGGCGATAAAACAACCAGGAATCCATGCAGTAGGCATGCACAGTGCATAAGCTTATTGTGTGGAGTGTGTAATTTCAGACGCTGGAGGTGACGAAGGCAGCAAACAAGACCAGCTTCAAGACGTCGACGGTGATAAAGCATAGCTTGGTCAGTGACAGTGCTGCACTTAGCAGAATTCGCCGATCGATCGCCATTCCACAGATCATATTAAACATTTACTGGCTGTTAGTGTCTGTGTTCGTGCGTGCATGTTTGTGAAACACAGTTTGTGCACATTCCAGCCTTTCACATCAATTCATAGCAGTTCCTTTTCTGGACACATTTATCACCGCAGTATATGTTAGATATTCTGGTTTTTATTGACAAAATTGCTGGGAATGTGGCAGCATAGTCTTCATTGCTTGTTTAAAAGGTGGTTCAGTTCACATTCTAGTTGGTTAGTTATGCAGATCAATTGTTCAGCCAGCCTACTTGGTGTATTTATTTGACAGAATTAAAAACCATTGGTAATTTGTAATGTGAGTGCCTGTTTGACAGCCCCACGCATGTATCAGAGCACATAATTTTGAATGCACGCTGACTGCGTTGTATTGTTTGTCTTGCTAGTTTGGTAGCAAGTGTAGTTGATCACTTTTTATTCAGACGTGTGTGTATGTGTGTATTAGCCTTTGTAAATTTAATAACAGAACACAAATTTCTGTGTAAAGTAGTTCTGTTGTTTAGATAATTACATCATTTCACGGTTTTATTCCTTTGCAGTTCCTGCCTATACTTCTTTTTAGTTTATTTGTGCACACAATTTTAATGAGAATGAATATCCACTGCAGTACTAAAATGAAAGTAATGGGTGTTACTGATTCAGCTGTGCAACTAATATTTAAGGTGTAGATAAACAGATAGCACATATTTTACAAAACAGAACACCAAGAGTTTTGCATAGCAAAACCTTTTGGTCACTTATAGCTGCTGAACAATATGTTGTATCAAAATCATCTTGTTACAGCTTACACCTACATCAATTCAATGCCAAAGGTTATATACTTTTGCAGTAGCAATGGTTCTTCAGTCATTTTGCTTCTTTGCGTGTTTTAAATCACACCCTTCATCAAGCAATTAGTCAATTGTTTAGTACTCATTGTGCAATTTACTACCTGGGTGACTTGCAGATTTAGCTTTGACTCAGGCATCGATATGCTCATTGTGATTGCAGAATTTCAGTTTTATAGTTCTTTTCACTCAAGTTATACTTTTTGACTACTGCAAATGCCTGGTTTAGTGCATTCAGTCTAATCTGTCTATGTGTAATATGTATGCAATTACACATTGCTTTTTGTGACTGTGGAGCTATGGTGTTATTTAGAATGATGAAAAAACCATTTTGTGGTTGGATGTTGACATGATTCAAAACTGCATGCCTCAGTCGGACTAGTTTTGCATAAACAGCTGGGAAGATGTCACCAGTATTAAGTAGCAGATATAAGTTGAATTTTTAGAGACAGACATTAGACTTAATTAGACTTTGATATAATTACATTGTTCATTGGTTCTATGTATGTTGGCACTGGGGTTGAATGGCAGGATGCTCAGTGACAATATGTTGGAAGTGGAGCCATTTTGGTAATTTTACCATTTCGCAGATGTGTAGTACACTGTGTCCCAATAAAAAACATCCCCAAAATTTTCCACTGTAACTTGAAAACAAGTGATCAGATTTTAATAGTTATTGGCAGAAAAATTTCTGAGACAACTGGCCATCAAACAATCAATTAATTTGCCACCTCATGCAAAGAGTGCTTCTGCACTACGTGGGACAACAAAATCAACAAAAAGTAGCATTTTTATCCAAAGCAGAAGCATTACTTAATCAAAATAACACACAAAACATATTTTGCTTATTTCCACCATTTAGGCTAACAGTTTATAGATCTGGTTTATTTGTGCAACAGACTGAATTTTAAAAATGTTTCAAATGTCAGCCCAATGACAGCTAATACCGAATGACAGCTAAACCTTGTATTCGACCGGCAGATGTGGCCCGCAGATCTGGAGATAGAAAATTTTATTCATTTTATGTTCATTTCGATGCATATTTTGCCTCCTCTGCTTTTCCCAGGTAGTGCAGAAGCAAACATTGGGTGAGTTGACAACTTGAACTGTTGTTTGATAGCCAGCAGTATCAAAAACATACCTATGAAAAGTTATTAAAATCTGGTGATTCTGCTTAGTTACGCTTAATAATGTCGGAGATGTTTATTGAAATTTTTTGTTTATTTTGACGCATATTTTGCTTGTTCTGAATTTTCCAGGTAGTGTAGATGCAGACATTGGTTTAGGTGGGAAACTGAAAAGTCATTTAATGGCAGGTTGTCAGGTATGTTGGTTCCAAAAATTATCAAAATTGCTTATTTTTCTTCAAGTTACAAATGAAAATATCTGAGATGTTTTTATATTTTTTTATCAAGTACAAGAAGAACAATTATGAGGGTCGTTCAGTAAGTAAGTTACAAAACAACATCTTTCATGTTAGTTTTCCAAATCGAAAAAATGTGAAATATAGTTTTATAGGGAATTTCATTCTAAACACGTGTAAAAAAATTTTTTGATGATGACGTCATTATTGTGACGTCATCTGTTCACAGAACTCTGTCTACATACACGTGTATTATTTTCCCCACCAGTAACCTATCATAACTCACGAGTGACAAACAGCATAGAAACAAAAAAATGAATATGGCCTAAACTTAACAAGCTAACGCCATAACTTTAAATGCTAAAGACTAATGCTTCATTTTTACGCGCGAAAGCAGCTGCTGCTTTCAGCGCGTCTTAGCCATCACAATTCTGTCCGTCTGCCTGTCACATGGGTGGATCAGACAAAAATAGTGCAAGTTAGGATCACCAAATCTTCACCGTCGGCTGCCTGGAAGACTCGAGTTTCAGGAACCGTAAAGCTTTTTTATAAATTTGAAGGGGGGTCACCCCAAATGAAGGCGCTAAATAAGACGGGGGTGGGCAAAATTTGCGATTTTTGGCCAATAAGTCGCTGCATCTCAGTAACGGTGCAAGACAGGGCCTAGGTTACTATTAATCACTAATAGGAAGTCGTACACTGGCTCTTTATTGGCACAGAATTCAATGACCTTGAATGACTGAATGCCAAAATAGGGGGTTTTATGGATTTTTTGGAGATTTTGGGCTGCGACACAAGTCTATATCATTCACAAGGTGGCGCCACGCTACTATCGTTATGCGATCCAGATAGAGAATTTGGTAATTGTATATTAACTTAGCGTGAACCCTCAGTTTCCCAGCTAAACTACTAAACTGGAACTGCTATAGGCTTTCACGCATCTCGTGAGCATTAGCTCAAATTTCTTGTTCAACATATCGTCCGAGTTCGCTCAAACATTTGTCCTATCTGTCAGCTAACTTCTAAATGTCCTATGCAAAGAACGATTCTAGCTGCTGCCTGTGCCACTGAAGAACGACTGATTGCACCTCGTATATTTTGGATTTTTAGTATTTGGAAAACTAACAGAATGACGCTGTTTTGAAACTTATTTATCGAACAACCCTCGTAGTTGCAAAAGAGCCCAGCACTAGTCAAAAGCACTACAGAAGCTACAAGCTACAAACGGTAATTCATTGCTTGGTTATATAAAATAGTGTCTGTTCATGTACCAGAACATCAGACATGGACAGTTAGAAAGCACAAAATAATGCTTACTGAACTGTTTACATTTTGCTCATTTAGAACTTTCATTTTTTATAATTGATAGGGCTAGGCCCTAATAATTACTGAAAACACATACTAGCTAAATAAAGTCAGTTGACAGCAATTACGATTTAGGTGCTGTATTAACCATGATGCACATAGATTAATATTAACATACAAAAGCCAAACAAGCAGAAATCGCTGGAATGACATAGTTAAATTTGACATCCCCATTCCCCAATGCAAGAAAAATACAAGTGTCAACAGTAAGTAACGAAGCATTCGTCAGCTTGTAGTGGACTTGTTGTGTGGTGGCTGATTTTCACTCGTTGTCCCCAAGACCTCTTTCTCCACCTGAGCAATGTCTATATTCTTGTCTTTCATAGCTTTCTGTACAAATACCAAAAGCAAATAACCACATTTAATTAACAAATAACAGTGGCTTGTACAGCAATGCTTTGCTAGCAGGTTGTTTACAAAGTCGAAGAGCATTTATGTATACATAGTGTTGCATAACGATCTGCAATTACAAGCAGTGACAGAGTGAAACTTGATAATGACACCCCGGTATAACTATTTGAGCACATCAGATGACATCAGACATACCAGATGGTTTAGGGATAGTTAAGGTTAAGGTTAAGCTTTAGGCTATGCATGGGGAAGTTTTATGATAGTGCCTGATAATTAGTCATACCCATGATACCCACTTCCTATTAAAATACAAAGAAATGCATCATCTTTATTTTTGGAAAAATAACAGCTCCATGAAAACAGCAAAGTTAAATTCCAGAACAATATCTATGTTTCACACAGTCTACGAATGGAAAATTATGACAGCAGCCATATTTACTGATTGTAACCAGCAAACTTTTAACTGACCAATCGTGTGTGTGTCATCGTCCATTTACCAAGAGTGCCCTTAAAATACATTTGCATTGAAGTTTCAGCTAAAACAATAAGAGTAATCATTTGAAGACACGATGATCTGTTATCAAAAATTATATCACCTTTACACATGACTGGTAAGAGGCAAAGAGATCGGCACAAGGCTTGTCATCGGTCTGACCCTTGAGAAACTTCTCTTTAAACCACTGATTAAAACATGCGTCGTACTGGACTTTAAGTTCCTGGCATTCCGGGCTTATGCTGTTCATAACTGCACTTAGGACATCAGTTCACACGCTCACAGGTTAGCTGCAATGTTTATTCGCCCTTATAATCAACCGCGGTAAACAAAACTTCACGTACACACCTTATTATCGCTCAGTTATTTCCGGTATTACGAAACACCGACATTCTTTACTTGGTTCTTCTTTGCTGCTCCACTTCTAGCCTCAATATACTGTCACTGCAGAGCATCAGTCACAGTAAATTCGTAGCCAGAATGAATGTACTTCGAGAGCAGCAATAGGGTCAAGCGGACCAACGATCCATGAAAACATAAACTAACACAAGCTGGATGGCAAAATATAAACTACTATATTATATTTTTCTATTAACAGTACACCAAATACTTGTTATTATACATAAACGGTACAATGCAAATTAAATTTCTGCCGTTTACCTGTATAGTTCAGCATGCATACGTTTATTTTCCTACGTCCAGTGCAGCGCTTTGTAATATCAATACGGTTTTATAATAAAGTTTTGTTTTAGATGCAGTGTTTCCGTTTTGTCGAGTGAGTATAGACGGGTGCGTGAATAATACTGTCATAGTAACCGTGCAAAAGTTAGGAGAAAAACAATCTTTCGCCTGTGTGTAGTTGCATTAGTAGTAGTTCATTTTATATGGTGGTCGACAACCAGCTTTAAATGGCGATCGCTTGTGTTGTTTATGTTTATGTTGTGTTTTGTTTATGGCCGGTGCTATGCCCCCGAATTACGGGGGCGCTCATTTCGGCGATTTCCTATGCCCCCGAATACATCGGCTGTCGTAAGAGCCTGCCTACGGCCTCTTACGGCAGCCGTGATCACGGCAGCTAGCAATTGATGAGATCAACCTTACCAGGGTACAATGCCAAGGTATCACGCCTTCATACCAGTCGGCCAGTCAAGCCTGGCGAATCCCGGACAAAAGGCCACCAGAAATATCACCCCCGGACAAAAGGCCACCGGACATAAGGCCACCGGACAAAAGGCCACCCGGACAAAAGGCCACCGGACAAAAGGCCACCCGGACAAAAGGCCACCAGACAAAAGGCCACAGCTGTAGATGTCGACCACCGGACAAAAGGCCACTTATTTACCAAAACGTATTTAACAAAATTATATAATAGGTTTGTAGTTAAGTTTTTTGTTGGGCTAATTTAAGTTTAATATTT
>Ga0209367_1009997_pt1 | contig 12776 bp, 7 predicted proteins | sample WorMetLIZISLAND2_FD_187412 | JGI IMG/M metagenome (GOLD analysis project Ga0209367, IMG submission 187412) | Marine gutless worms symbiont microbial communities from Max Planck institute for Marine Microbiology, Germany - Olavius geniculatus... ... | reverse complement strand
TGATTGTCTCAATGACTGTTTCAAATTTTGTAAAAATCTGCCAGATATTAACGATTTTACATTAACTTTTCTGTAAGGGGTCGCTAATTTTGGGACACTGTGTAGATATAGGTGGTAATTTGACGAAATTTATATAACTTATTATCTTTCAGCGCTAGCTTAACTCATCAGCTGTGTTTATTGTCATTGTTTTTGCTCGTCTTTTAGTATTCGATGTGTGAATGTTGGCAGTTTGCTCCGGAGCTTGTGCTGGTCTCCGCCGGATTTGATGCCGCGCTCGGAGATCCACTGGTATGTCGCTGGCAGTTGTTATAATGAAATATTAATTTTATTTATTAATTTAGTTCATTATCTATCTCTCTCGGAGATGCTGTGGCACACCACTGGCATTCTTTTCAAATAGAATAATGAATGTGCTATCAGTTTGCACTTGGCTTTTAGCTCTACTTTGACTATATTTCCAGACTGACTGTCAGTTTAAGTCAGTCCCTGTAGGAATTTTGAATTTTTTGTTAGCCAAATCCTATTGGTCCATGCAGGTAAGAATTCTGTTTAATTTGGCTTGCAACTTCAAAGTTACTGATTTTAAGCAGTGCCGCAATGGTTGCACTTTGCCTAATTGATGTTAAGGTGATTCAAGTATATTATTTTTAGTTGACCGCACTTGTGTAAAGGTCGAGCTATTAGCATGGTTGTCGTCTGTCATCTGCCTGTTCATCGGTCTGTAATGGATGTATTGTGGCTAACGGGTAGAGTGTAGGGGAAAACTTTTTACACGAATAATTAGCTATGTGTCTTAAACTCAGGCGTGCAAAATTTTAGCAATCTTATGCAAGAGGAACATATTGAAAATGGGGGTTGAATGGATGGGGGTAGGAAATTCGATGGAAAAACCAGCCATCTCTCGGAAATGGTGAGAGATATGGCCAAGGTTACTATTAATCACTATTAGGAAGTGCCATATGTCCTGTCACATAAGATGGAAATCATTGACCTTGGATGACCTTGAAGGTCACTGACAACCAGTACGGTCGGCTATCCTAGCAACAGCTGGGTTTCTTGTTTTAAAATAGTTTGTCATGTTGCTGTGATTTATGCTATAATTGCTGCTTATCTGTTGCTTTGATATTTGTTATACAGGGCTGGTGTAGGGTTTCTCCAGTCGGCTTTGCTCATATGACCCACATGCTGTCCAGTTTGGCTGCCGGGAAACTGATTCTCGTTCTTGAGGTATGTGTGACTGTGTGTGACTACAATTAGATAACATGGAATATTTGTTAATTGCAACCATTAGTGCTTGAAATAATAAGGTGCAATACATATAACTACTTATTATTATTAGTAGCAGTAGGTAGAAGTTATAGTGCCCTCCCTACTCGAGCCCAGTCCGGGAGTGCATATACAAATATACAAACGAACTACTTCTACATTTCCAGTCAGCATACCACAAGTATCATTCCACAGAAAACGCAATGCAGTGCATCTGGTCCGACATACTGGTGGCAGCAGATGATCGGCAGGTGATGCTGCTTGGACTGCTGGACCTCTCAGCAGCTTTCGACTGTGTCGACCACTCCATGCTGCTAGAACATCTGCTGTCTGCTTTCGGTTTGACCGACTTAGTCCTTGACTGGGTGCGGTCATTTCTGACCAACAGAATGCAGCAGATTGCCTACAGTGGTCAACTGTCTTCTGTGCAGTCAGTGTTATTTGAGGTTTTGCAAGGATCCATACTGGGCCTGCTATTGTACATTCTGTACACAGCTGAGCTGTTTCTCGTCGTTGACCATCATGGACTCAGTCTGCACCAGTATGCCGATGACAAGCAGGTTTACGTCATCACACCGGTTGGTGACGCTGAGGCTGCCGTCGGACGTCTTACTGCGTGTCTCTTCGATATCGAGGCATGGTTGAAGGCCAGCCGACTTTGACTGAACCCCACCATGACCCATATGATGTGGTTGTTTCTCCACAACAGCTGGCAAAAGTCAACATATCGGAGGTTCCGGTGGCGTCGGCACGATTAACGTATCGGAGATGGCGTGTAACCTCGGCGTCATCGTCGACAGCCAGCTGACGCTGTCTGCACAGGTGGCCGCCATGTGTCGCAGTGGCTACAACCAGCTATGGCAGCTCCGGCCGCTCGTCAGATCGATGTCATCTGATGCCATCACGGAGCTGGTCCAGGCATTTATTTCGTGTTGCCTGGACTACTGCAACTCGATGTTCTACGGCATCACTGACGGTCTGATGAGCCGGCTGCAGTCTGTTCAGAATCCGGCTGCGCGTTTGGTGTTGGGCACTCGACGCTCTGACCACATAACACCAATGCTACAGGAGCTGCACTGTCTTCCGGTTCAGCGTTGGGTGGACTTCAAGATGGCCACTCTGGTCTACTTGTCACTGTCCGGTATGGCTCCACCTTACCTGGCCTCCGACTGTCAGCTGGTCTCTGGCGAAGGTTGTCGTCAGCTGCGTTCTGCCAACTCAAGGACATGTCGTCAGAAGGACCTGCAGCAGCTGTGGAGACAGATGCTTTGCTGCTACAGGTCTGAGGCTGTGGAACAGTCTGCCAGCTCATCTGAGACAGCTCATCTTGTGTGCATTTTGCCTGAAAAGGCTGTCCTCGAAATGACCTATACTGTGTTGGGTGGGACGTTAAACCCTACTCACTCACTCACTCATCTGAGACAAACTGACATTAACTTTGAACAGTTTAAACGGCAGTTGAAGACATTATTGTTCGGGCGTTGAGAGCGTAGCACATTGTGGCTATTGTTAAATTGCGCCTTCTAAATAATTTTACTTACTTACTTACTTACTTCTGTGTGGGTGTTTGCAGGGTGGCTACAACTTGAATTCAATTTGTGACTCAGCCGAGGCTTGCTTATCAGTCCTACTGGGTGATAGAATTCCAGTTCTGCCAACACCTAGACCTCCAAATAAACGGTCTGTGTTAGCATATTTATTATACATTTAAGCCGTCATTTATGCAGTGTCTGAGATGGAATTATCGATGACAGGAGCTGCAGTGTGATAACTAGTAGTGAAAAAAATTGTGCTGGGAGTAATGCTGTTAAAAGAAATTATTTTATAGAAGTTTGCTATACATGGGATAAATATACCAGTAATTGCAAAATTTGTTTCTGAAACAGCTTCATAGTACTGAGGATTACAGTCTTTTGCTGGAGATTTTTTCAAATTTTGCAGGTTAAGGAAAAGCTATTTGAATTCTTGTGGCTTCTCATTTCTGAGTTGCTTTATCTCAATATTTTGGTCTCATGTAGTACTTTCAGCTCTATATTTTTGTTGTAGAATTGCAGTGTCATTGCGTTGCTTATTTGCAGTTAATGATGAATAAAAATACTATATTGAGATTGGTGTGTGTCGGCCAGTTTGAAAAAAAACAAAGTATTTGTGTATGTGTTTGTGTTTGTTTAACATTATTTAGCGCTGTTGAAACAGTTAGAGTGGTTCTGTGTCAGCAAAAGGCGTACTGGAAGTCTTTGGCATATTGCGGTAATTACTTTTTTCTGACTGTTACTTTCAAGCTTTCTTAAAGGTCCATGGCCACGATCAAACTCACTTGGAAAATTTATGTGGACCTCAACTAGACATTTCACCTTGTCTGTATAATATGATGATTTAAGCTTTATAAATGTATGAAATCAATGCCTGAATGTAACGGAAAATGGCGTTACATTACGTTATGCTGAAAAATCTGACTTTGGCAAGTGGTTGGAAGTGACATCACCACGTGTACCTAATTAGTGTTTACTAATTAATTTTAATAGTTTTAATGGCAAAAAATACTGTGTCGCATGACATCTGCAGCAATACTTAGGTAGACAATGTGATTTTATAATGCTTATGTTTCTGTGCGTATTTTACGTTGACTACGGGTACACGCTTTGATGTCATCAGCCTGTCAACATGCCGTCTCATTTTCTGCGTTGTTTTCGTAGATCATCGATTTCAAATGTAAGTTTCTTCATGTTGTCAAAACGCTGGATGCCAGTGTTACTGTCAAAATTCTCAGAAAATTGTGCTCTTTTAGGAAAATTGTAAGTTAATTTTGGTGTCCATGGACCTTTAAGCCGGCTTTCTTAATACGTGTTATGTTGCAGCCATATCCCGTGATATAAACTGATAGTGATGTTTGCCAGAGTGAGATGTTTAGACCTTAGATGAGGGAGACTATTTGTTTTAACAGTTCTATGCCAGGATTCTGATGTGTCTCATCTCACCCATCCGGGAATCATTACACGCATGTGGCAAGATCAGCATTATGGATCACTGCACTTGCTGAATCAAACAGTGTGCCAGCTGACACTAGACACAAGACCCTGTGTTATTTTTTATACTCTCGTAAACGACTGCTAGAGTTATTATTGCAAGACAGCAAATCGGTAATGTGTAAATGCAGTGCCTCTGTATCCCTGTTTTCCGTGGCACTTTGCAAAGTCCTGGGACCAAATTTTCGAAACTTCTTAGGAAGATCTTTGGAAGACTTCTTTTCCAAAGAAAGTATGCAGATTTTCGAAACTCTTTGGAAACTTCTTAGGAAGAATTTAGGCAAATATGTAGGAAAGCACTAACCTTGTCCTACGTGGAGAAAGCTGTGCAATAAAAGAAAATTTGAAAAAAATCCGCAATGTTGACACTTAGCTTAGACGTCATATGTGACGCTATATGTTATTTGCGTGATGCTGTGGTAAAATCAACAATGAATAAGTAAAGCAAATTGACGTTTGGTCAACTTTAACGACGAAGTGGTGTGTAAATTGCGTTTCCCATCGATGTGCCAAGATAAGAAGTTTTCCTAAGAAGTTTTGAAACTAAGGTGGTAACATCACATGGTCGGTATAAGTGCAGCTGATTAGTTGAACTAGTTTAGAAAGATAAGAAAAGAAGATGTTCTTTGGAAACGCAAAGAAAGCCGTCGAAAATTTGGAGAAGAAAACTTCGTTGGAATTCCTAAATCATCTGACATAGGAAGATCTTTGAAAAATGTCTTAGGAAAGTTTCAAAAATTTGGCCCCTGTTCATAATATTTCTATTATCGTTATTGTTGTTATTATTTATTGTTACAAATGGTTTCAAAGCACAGAATGATGCATGCTGTTTCATCACATTATGTTATTCTGTGTTGAATGTTACACTTATAAATTAAACATTTTGCGTGCAGAAGCATGCTAGTGTTTTTTTTGTACGTATGGTGTTATAGTTAAGATGCCGTCACGAGCCGACACACTTCAGTGGCTGGGTGACGACGTGACTTCACTCTCTGATAAAGTTTCCGATATTTTGAAACTCGATGGCAGCATCAGTGCCTCAGCTCCCATTCGAGAAGAACAAAAAGTACATCCAGCAGTGGTGTTCTCGGACTCATTTTCTCCAGGACAGGGTGGTTTGCCATCAGATGCGGATACGCCAAGACCGGAAGTTAATGTCGATGCTGTCAGTGATGCTGTCGGCAATCTGTCAGTAGCTTTGGCATCGGATGCGGTTGCTGATGCTGTCATCTCGCCAGTGGCTGAAACTTTGGCTGAGCCGGCAGCTTTAGATGCCAGTGTGAATGGAGCGGTTGGTGGCGGATACAGTCGTAGTGTGATCAGCATGCTGGCACAGTTCACTGATGACACGGTACATACACCGTGGGCCATAAAAAATGTGCCACTTTACTTGTGTCCGTGTCTTCGCCAATTATTGACCGATTTTCAAAGTTCTTCCACTGGCACACTCTGCGGACAATTTGCAATAATGTGATTATTATATATCTCACCACATGGTAAATGCATTTTTACACTACCTTCTGAAATATAAATGTAAGCAAAAACTAATGATAAAAACAAAAATTTAGGTACCGTAAATAAAAAAATGCTTCAGACCAACATTGCGATGAATGATTCGTACTGTGTTATACCCACACAGTCTATTGTCATACAGACCATTCACTGAAATGTTAGTACCGAAATGTTTGTTATTATCGTTATGTATGCATATTTCATTGATATTTTACAGGCTAGTGTAGAGATGCATTTACAGTGTGGTGGGATTTATAATAATCACATTATTGCAAATTGTCTGCAGAGTGTGCCAGTGAAAGAATTTTGAAAATCTGTCAATAATTGGCGAAGATGTGGACAAAAGTAAAGTGGCACGTTTTTTGGCCTACCTTGTGGTTGTTGTAGGTCGAGTTCAGCTGACTATCTTACTATAATGTGCAGAAAGTTTGTCTGTTTGTCAGTTATGTTTGTGTTGCATGGATCCCGACCATGGTATATGAGACCTTGGGCTTTAGGTACATGCACCCCCACCGACCACCTTGACCCTCACCTCCTCTCCACAGGCAGCCTGAGGGGTTGAGTTGCCAGGTCTTTCCTCGCTGATTCTACCAAGTCCGATAACTACACCCGTAAGGCGGAGCGCTTCTAGTTCTGATAATAAGCTAGAAAGTACTCGCAGAGTTTGCATCTCTTCCAAGGTCTCGGATATATTATCGGCCATTAATACAATAATACAGATTGCTGTAGCGAATAAAGAATATTTTGATTTAGCGTTTGGATCGCATTTCTGATTTCGATCATCATCATGGTCTGATCGATTGTTACATGCTCCATTCCTCCATGAAACTTCGTCAGTTGCCACTCGCAACTTTTTGAGCAGTTTTGTGGACGGATAGGCAGATAAACAGATGCAGGTGAAAATGTAGCCCTGCTTCTTTTATTGATAGTAGTTATTTCACTACGAGAACAGTTAGTGATAATGCTATGACAGTAATAACATTTTTTCGGTGCTTTTTGATTAAATCGACAGAAGTCATGCTGGAAGTTTCTGTTTGTATGAGAAGAGGGGCATCTGCTGTGTAAAAGTGTAAGTGACTGCCTGCAGTTTTCCAGCAAACACTACAAATTTCCAACGAAATTCGGACAGACAACTTTGCAAATATCTGTCAGAAAAGATTACGGGTGCTCAAACATTTTATTTTGCCACTATTTTCCCCAAATTAATGGTTTGTTCAGTTCCAGATTTTGCATTTTTGACCAAAATTTTTTGACGAAGTTTTCTTGACAGTTTTCAGAGAGACGCAAATTTGGGGTGAGGATAGCTGTCTCTCGTGCCACGTCGGCAATAATTTCTGAATCCTGGAGTGACCCGTCTGTGAGATGACCTATAACGTGTCGAGCTCACTGTGTAATCTGCAGGATTCTGTTCAGTTGTTTGCCGTGGATCCGCTGTCATTCTGTCCTCATCTCACGATGGTGCAGCCGGTTCCTCGCTCCGGTCTCAATTCACACGCGGAGTGTCGACAGTGTGGTGCAATCGGTGAGAACTGGGTCTGCCTCACCTGCTATGAGGTAACTGTACTGTGCTCCCGATTATACTTTGCTTTTTGTGAAGCTGCTGGCTGATCGGTGTGGTGGCTTAGTGGTGTAATAGTAGGCTATTGGACGACTGAGAGGTCGTAGATTTGACTTTTCCAGGTTGGGTTGCTATCATGTGGTCAATACAGGTAAACCATCTAGGTATATAACCAACCGCCATGGTCAACTCAGCCTTCCATCACTTTGGGTACCAGCCTGTCTGCCACTGTCTGGCTGGGATTAAGGCGGGGCACCTTCACCCGTGTCAGGTGGGAGATAACGCGGTATGATTCTATATGGCAGGTGATGTTCGGTAGCTTTGAGATGGCTATCTCATAAAAACTGCGTATGACATTTACCTTATGCAATATGCAAACACTGTGTGTGTAATCAGGTTATGTTAGTTTGCTAATTGCTTGTTGATGTGCTTGTTTGTATGTTCTTTTGCATTCTTGAAAATTTCTTAGTCGTAATGTCTTCTCCCAGATTTGAGATATCTTCCTGAAACTTGGTATGTGGGCAGATATATTTCTGTACTACTGGATATACTTCTGTGTTACATTTGGATTGTGAAATAAATTTCAGGATGCTGATAATGTTCTGTATCAGTTGCACTGATGTTGGAATGAAGTTGTTAAATAGAACGGCTGATTTGCATCGATTGACTGACAGTTTATTTAGTGCAACTTTTCAGCTGTTTTTCCGATGATAATAATGATGTTCTGTGTAGACGTACTGTTCACGCTATGTGCACGGTCACATGAAGCAGCATGGTACAGAGACGGGCCACTCGATGGTGCTTAGTTTTGCCGACATATCCATCTGGTGCTATGAATGCGATGCCTATGTCCATCATGCCGTAAGTTGTCTATCTAAGTGATAACTGTATGCAGTGTTTTTTTACAGAAATGTTGTTTACTGAGGAATAATGCAGGCTGCGTTTGACTATTGCATTCATTGACGCATGGATGTATTTTCTATGAAGAATTCGAAAATTGATACATTGATATACTTGACTGTATAAACAAGAGTGCCCTGTTGTTGCAGTAGCCACCATGCAATGCTGTGAATGTCTAAAGCCCTGAGGCTGCGTTCACATAGACACGAATACGAATCCGGCACTGTCTGGGTTCCCGTATACGAGTTCCGGCAAACACTAGTTTGCGTGTATTTCAATGGCTGCCGTTCACATACATACGAGTACAGGTTACCTGTAAATTTCACTCGTATGATTAGTTTCTGCGCAGTTTGTGTTTTATCCAACTGGTGCGAAGTAACTTACTCGTAAATAGCACTAATATAATTTATAAAAGCTTATTTGATGTCATAAATGACGTCATTGTAAAATTGTTCATTGTTAGAGGTGTGCGGTTAGTGAAATTATTAGCGATGTGATGGAATATTGTTGTTTTAATGGTGAAGCATTTTTTTTATTCAATTTCATTTAATATGGCCGACATGCATTGAGTTATGAACTTGTACAAGTGACCGTGAATGTTTCACTCGTATGAATGAAGCTTTTACGGGCCATAAACGGAAACCCAGATTTGTACTTGTACTCGTGTCTATGTGAACGCAGCCTGATTCTGGGTCATAACGACTTGTTATGCTAGCAATAAATGGGTAAGTGAGTTACAACGCTGTGGGCAAGGTAGTCTACTCCAAACAGATTTCGAGATCTTATCTTAGTACTTGCTCACCAATAGCCAGTTTTGAAGCTTTGACGAGCAAAAATTCAGTGATAATTATTTCTTAAATTAACCCAACACTATGGCTTTGGTATATCAACATTACAGATGGACAGACGACCAGTGTTAGTAACAGAAGTAAAGTGCCGTATTTGACATGTTTTGTAGCACGTGTACTCATTTGCGAATTGCTGTGCCAAAAGTTTGCTTTCGCGTACCGGCTTAGCTTGGTACGACTCCCATAAATGGTCTGCTAAAGAAAAACTGAGTGTACATACATGTATATTTTTGTGCACCTGTTGCTGTAGTTGTTGCTACCAGCGAAGCAAGCAGCGTATTTTGACAAGTTTAATGAAGAGATGCCAACACCGCTGAATAGCTGATGATTCACTCGTTACAATTCTGAATAGTCTACGGTGATAATATGTATATGTGAACTTTGTGATATTTCACCAAATGTGCTTATTATGATAACGTGAAACTTTTTTCTGATTGCGGTTAGTAAAGGAAAGAGTATTTCAGCATCTAACAAATGAGCTGGTTGTGTTTTTATGCTTTTTACTGTATGTGTGATTTTTTTGCGTAATATATACCCCGAGTTATTAAATTTCGTATCAAGCGGTGTCATGGATTAAAAAAGTATGTGGGTTATTGAGATGCTCAAAATTACAATTTTGCCCCTAATTTTTCACCTCAGCTGTGGGCTGTTTAGTTTCAGATTTTGCACTCCTGGACAAAATTGTTCTGAGAAGAAGAAGATTTTTCTATAAGTTTCTGATAGTCTGAGATTTAGGTTGGGTATTACTCCACTCCATGACACCGCTGTTTGTAACTGTGTGTCGTAGAGGTAGATGTTGCTACTCATTGCTTTGACCATTTCTCCATGTTGACCTCGATGTAGGTGGCTTCAGTGAGTCAGGCCTGCAAAGTTATCATACCATCGATGCGAGTGATAACCCCTCCCTCTCTTCCCCTTTGCTTTTCTCTGGGGGAGTGCTGAGTTCTGCCAGCGAGTTCTCACATGGAACATCAGCCAAAATTGTAAATGGTGCATTTTGGCCTTTGAATAGGACATTTGATGATAACAATTTTAATTATTTTCCCAAGAATCGGCTGACCAAGTTGTGTGCAGCTTAAGTAGTAAAAGCAAATTGGGACAGAAACGGGAGTCGTTTATTGTCAGCGGGTAATAATTAGGGCCCACAGTTTTCTGCGGAAAATTTTGCCAAATTTTGCGGGCAAGTTTACAAAATTCCACGGCTTGCCACGGCAAAAGCGTCCAAAGTCAGCGGCTCACCGCAGCCTTCCATTTGTGAATAAACTGAGCTCTGTCCTGTTCAAAAACTCGTTTCTAAAGGGCCGGCTGGCATAGTGACATTGTGCTGAGTAATGCTAGCAACGTACAAAGAATATCATCTATCTTTTTTCGTTTTAAAAGTGCAATATGTCAAGTTGTGTTGCCTTTATTTACAATTGTGTCATATTGTGATAGCCATATTGGTAGGGCCCACAGCTTTTGGCAGTTCAGTTTGATTTTTTTGGTGATAAGAATACGTCATCAAGTCAAAAATCGTACTAATTGCTGGTGAATTTTTAACGTATGGAAAATTTTTACGGATTACCAAAAGCACAGGAACTTTTTGTGTCTTAGCACAACAGCTGAGGCAGTGGAGTGTCGGATTGAGCTAATGTGCTGATAATAATGGGTGTGTTATAATTGTTTTTATAAGTAGTGTTTTACTCTTGAATGATATCATAGGAAGTACAATAGATGCGATGTCGAAACTTTGCATTTAGTAGGAAGTGTCATAGGAAGTGTATTGCATTTTATGCGGCAAGATGAGTGTTGTAAATATTATGTCAATGAAAACTTGGAAGTTTCTGACTCTGAATTTGCTCCTTAGTCCTGAGGCGTTCTGAAGCCCGAACTGTAACGTAGCGTAACATTTTTACACTACAATATGCTCGTAGTGGCTCGTATCTGTCTTGAGTGTCCAGTAGCATAGCAGCAACGAGCCGCTCGTAGCCGCTACGTTACCGGACACGCGTCTGATCACTGAAGTAACCGTGCAGACGACAGAACAACAGTCTGCTGTCAGTCCCAGCTTATTCAGTGCAACATTTGAAATTTTGAAGACCTTAGTTGATTCTTCAGATTTGTTTTAACAATCACACAACTGGATATAAATACCATTATTGTATATTAAAGCATATATTTGAAAGTCCTAATCCAGTATTCAGTGTTCAAAAGTAATTCGTAGCGGTGCCCAGCAAATCTGTATAAACTGAATTTTACAGATAACTGTAGAAAAATAATTAATTACACAAATTGTATTTGGGTTTTAAAGATTGTTTGCTGTAGAAGTCAAATCTTTCCAACTAAAGTACCAACTGAGCGGAGAGCAACTACCGTTCAAGGTCATTTAAGGTCATCGATTGAAAATTATGATGTGTGCAAGTTTCAGTAAATTCTTTTTAGGCCTTAATGGTCTATGAATTTTGTTGAGCTTCAGAGATACGGCAGGTTTGCTATTCGATTCAATAAAATTTTCAGATCCTGTACTTGGGCAATTGGTCTTTGCAGGCCTCCAAGGTGCAAACACCGTGAAGTACTGTTCCATTATTATGCATATGTACAGGCCGGCTGAGTCTGAAGAATTTACACCCCTAAATTTTTTTGAACATTATTTTTCAAGGACTGATAATTTTCAAGCCATGTTTTACAGGCATATTTGGCGTCCTACGCCCAACTACAAAGTTTCATTTAATTTTAAAGTTATTGAAGTTATGCCATATTATGAGCACTCACCAAGAGCATTTTCACTTGAAAGCCCATTGTACTGTACCAACCTCATTGTAAAGTCACAATGGCCGCCAAATTCACCAAATTTCAACCACTTGACTACTAATGCGTGTGGTGCAATGCTGCAGACATTTTACAAATTTAACTGAAGACCATTGTGGAGCTAAAAGGTGCACTGCAGCAGATACGTTATGACTTGTTGCATCTGAATGCATGTGCTTTGGCCAGTGGTAAACATTTTGAACAGCAGATATAAACTTTTTCAAAAAATATTTTATTGAATATGCTTCGCTATTTTTATAGCTGTAATATCCTAACAATTTTAGCATTTTAAGCAGTTGTTCGTTGTCTGATATCAAAACTTTGTGTTCTGTGGTAAATGTGAAACTGGAAAATTCTCTGGGTGAGCGTAAGAATTATAGCATAACTTCGTCAAATTTAAGAATGATGGAACGAAACTTTGCAGTTTGGCGTAAACTTAAATGCTGAGTATGCGCATGAAATATGCCTTTAAATTTTTCAGTTATTAAAAATAAAGTTTAAAAACTTTATAGAGGTGCAAAATTTTTTGACAGGTTCGAGTTACACTGTATGTGCATTGCATGTAAAAGCCGTCCACGAAATGACCTATACTGTGTCAATCGGGTGTATAGGGATTGCAATCCCGTGATCCCGGTCGTTTTCGCCAAACCCGAATCCCGGGGATTTCGGGATTACAAAAATTAATTAAAATCGTACTTTTTTGCGTGTTAAATGATAGAAATAAGAATTTTAGCCGTCTGGTAAATAAAATATTAATGTGCATTATAAATCGAATTTTGACAGTCGTCGCCACTCCCTGCAGTTCAGATATGCATTCCGTTAGGGCCTATACCACGCGGTAGCGTGAGCCTATAACGGGGGTCTGGGGGGAGAGCC
>Ga0209367_1009996_pt1 | contig 12777 bp, 8 predicted proteins | sample WorMetLIZISLAND2_FD_187412 | JGI IMG/M metagenome (GOLD analysis project Ga0209367, IMG submission 187412) | Marine gutless worms symbiont microbial communities from Max Planck institute for Marine Microbiology, Germany - Olavius geniculatus... ... | reverse complement strand
AATTAACGCACTGTCCCATCGAGAGGGAGAGTAGAGGGATAAGTTATCACAGGCCTCGCGACGTTTGAGGGGCCCTGCCTGTCTAATATAGAAAGTTAGAAACACATTTTTAAAAGTATAATCAACAATAACTAACGTCATAGGTAGCATAGAAATCAATTAGCATGTCACTGAAAATCGAAATAATTATTTATTTACAGTAGTGATGGAACGAAAACTACAGTTTAGTTACTCGAATTCATTCGATTGTCAAATAACCGCAGTTTAACGGAATATTTCAACAACTGCTTCACAAAATTTAGTAAATTAACATAAATTTACGTATGTGCGTTAATTTTTTTAAAGCACGTTAATTTTTTTAATGTGCGTTAATTTATTAACGCATTAACGCGTTAATTAACGCGTCAATTGTGACAGCTCTAAATAAATATAATGTTGTTTGATGATGACATTTAGCAGCCATTCTACATGCATCAAAGGACCATAATAAACTCAAGTTACAAAAATGTGTGTAGCTCTTCATGAATCTCAACAGCTACAGAGTGTCACCTGCCATATGGCATCAATGTCACCTACCACCTAACATAAGTGTACGCAACCTACTGTCCAGCCAGGCAGGCTGGTATTCCATTTACCTACCCAAAAGTCAAAAAGGCTAAGTTGAACATAATGAGATTGTGCACACGTCTGCATCCAAGCTGTAACAACCTGATAGCAACCATACCATTACAGCACCAGGCCACCCCAAGTCTTCCAATATCTTTGATTAAATGACCAAGTCATAAACAGTGTCCTCATAAATTACTATAAAAGAATTATTTTATTACTTTTATGTCTTCTTATCCCATCAGTGCTTTGATGCTGCTGTTTAGATGAACGAAGGACATCAATCCTGTAAAGATAATCGGTCGACTCGTGCACAGAAAACTCAGCCTAACCTGGGTTAACTCCATGAAAGTAGGCCCATAAAACAAAAAATTAAAGCAGCAGTAGTAGCTGGACTAATAAATAATAACTGTTAATTTATTACTTTTGCTCTTGGGGTTATTACTCAGCCGTAATGTTGTCACACCTGAGAGACTAGATTGAAATAGCTGTTGTAAGTAACCGCAGACAGCGTGGTGAAATCATCAGTGGATGAAGCTGCAGTCGATACATCTTGTGACAACAACAAATTATCACTGCCAGACCAGTCGATCAGATCCTTCACCTGACACAAGCTATCACTCATAAACAACTTCATTTTTTAAATATCTACAAACTAAATTGACCCAATGGTTTCTCTACGCCTTTTCAATAACAAGTTAAGAGCCCATACATGGCAAAACAGGCAGTCATTATGCTATAGATGGTCGACACTCTAGCATTCCCCTGGCTACAAACAATGGGACATATGATTCAAAGTGACCGAGTTATTTAGTAGGCTATATTACAAGCAGTACAATTGAAACAGCATACAATGTCGACAACAAGTCCACTGAACATTGCACCACAAATGTTTAACTGTTAATCGAGAACCAATAAGTGCAACTTATGTTGCTTTTTAAAAATAGAAACTTGTATTTGCCCAAGTTCAGAAAACCTAGAGAGAGTCCTGAGAAAGTTATTATCTGTAAAAAATAAAATATTCAATAAAATGAAAAATACGAGGAAAGAAGACTCTAGTTAAGAGAATAACACAAAATGATAAGTATGTGAGAAACGAACAATGGGATATCTATACAAACCCTGCGCGTATCAGCATCAGTCAGTGTGTAAGACTTTGACGATGCTGATCTTGGAGCAGCAGCCGAATCAGCAGAGTTGTCAAATAAAAGCCATGCAAAGCCGGGTCCACACTGTCCTTGCAAATCACCACTGTATGTGCATATCTGCAACAGCCAACAGACACCGGTTCAGGGTTTAATGAACACTGTGAAATTCCAACAAAACTAATTCACAGATGTCATTAAATTTTTCTTCAACTAGTCAAGTCAGGTTAGTCTAAACTGCATCTCAAAAGCAAATTTTTACTAAGTGTTTTAGCAGTAATTTGTATGCAAAAGATCCCCATTCTGTCATCCATCCAAAGTTCAGCAAAAAGCAGTGCAATTTAAACATATGAACATGGCAGGCATTAGCATTTCACTGAACAATCACTTGCCATACTGTCTATCAGTGTAATTCATTAGCTTTACGTAGCACAAACTTATAAACAAACTGACTATCACTGCTATGTTTAATCCCACAACAATTTATAGCTTTAAACTAACAGAGCACATTATAAAACAAAATGTGTTGTTATTTTTGTATTGCATCAGCAAAATACACAAATTACACATCTTTGTAGATAACATCTTTAAACACTGTTTCAATTGCAAAAACAATAATAATGAACTCGATAAATCTCTACTAACAAAGACATAAAATTACAATGAAAAAATGATAATGATAACAACGTCAGTAACGATACCAATAATAAACTACTACTAAAACTAGTACTACTAATAATAAAAATTACTGAGTACTAGTATTTTTAATAGCACCAGTACTAATATTAGTATCTTTATCATTATTGTATTATTACAATCAGCTTTCTGTCGTCACAACAAAAATCATGCCTGGAGCTAAAACTGTGGCAATCACTAGCATTCACCTTCAGTCTATGAAATCTGACGATATCTCCAACGTTAGCATCAGGAAGTGAGCGAATATCAGGCGCAAACAACAAGCACTTGAGCTTTTCACGAGAGTTCACCAACAACGAGTCATCAACAATGCTCAACATTAAACTGTAGTCTACAGACAAGTACATCACATCACATTATAAAACATGTCTAACGAGTTTTAACGTGACAATTTACTGAACTCAGCACACGGATCTTGACTGAAATTACTAAAATGACCACTTATACCAGATGCTGGAATGAGTAATCATACAGATGACAGATGACATATGAATGAATCAAATTGCTCACAGACAAATGAATACTCATTACACAGACAGACAATATCTACCAAACAAAATCTGAGCAAAATCCATGAATCTCTGTGAAGTCATAAAAAATTCATCATCATAATCAGCATATTTCAGTTTTGTCGCATTATTTTGATGCACGACAGTTTTGTTTCCGTTGACTGCTTGAACTGATGGTCATTCCACTCCGCTTTCTATAGCCAATTTTTGACACACCTTAAAAAATCATAATCATAACAACCACATTTGTATCACTGTTAGGTCATGAGTTCAATGGCACTAGTGGCAACTAACATATCCACTTTTCACATTCTGTTTAATTACACGGTTTATTTCATTTAAACTTTCAATCCTTATGACCACCTAGAGTCTCACACATGTATCACACTGTATCAGTGCATCACAACAGCAAAATAACTAACAAATTAAAGTACTGATAAAAATTGCTTTCAACAAAGTCCAGCACACATTTTTATCAACATGGGAAACACACAAAACACTTACCAGCTCCCCGGCCTCTGCTGGCAGGACGCACAAACTTGACAACTCCGTACACATTCACAGTCGTCCCCAAATTTATGTCTTTGATGGCTGTGTATCCATAAGGTGTACTCAAAGATTTTCTTTGTATGACTGGTGGTGAGTTAGTTTGAGCATTTGACGACCTCTGAGTGTCTACAGCGCATCTGTCTATCCCACTCTGTGCAGTGCTGGCACATAACCTACTGCTGGCTGCCGTAGCCTGCATCATGCTGCTTGACGTTGATTGTTCAACTACACAAGATCTGGAAGCCGTAGCTGGTGAACTGCGTCTCTTACGAGCGACACCATCATTTCTCTGCACTGTGTCTGCCACAAAGCACTGTCCACCGCTGGCCGACTGGTTTACAGCCACCGGCATATCTGAGTCCGAGAAATTTTCCACTTCGGGTTGAGCCTGTTTCCGCATCTAAACACAAATTGCAAAGTGTCCATTGTTTAAAACAGGAACAGGTAACAGTCACATGGAAATACAACAGCAGTTCAGTCAAGCACAACAAATATAATAATACACAACAAAACTAATGACATCAAACTTTACTTTGAGAATAAGCATGACTACTATTTTTACTTAGCTTGTTGCTGCCAATGCTACTTTAGTACCATTGGCCTAGACTTTCAGTGTTACAATATTAAGGTCGGGCTCTCCGAAGAACAACTTCTAAAAATTGCTCTAATAAGGTAAGTAAATTTGAATAGCATACGACATCAGTGGGAAACCTACAACACGTAGATGCAAGAAGTAGGGACCAAGATGGCCTAAAGTCTAGGCTGTAAAAAACGTGTTGAGTTGGCAGCAAAAAGGATACAGAATGGGAATCGTGAATGTCCAACAAAAGAACAAAAAGGGAATTTTTAAATAGTGGGAAACACAACTACAAAACTACGAGAAACAAAACATGTGCAAACACAAGGAGCAGAGAGCAAATCAGTCTGGTGAATACAAAGTAGGAAATGGAACATAATATTTCAACAGATATATTTGGTTTTTACATCCACCATGCTCATGTTTTCTGGTTGGTCTCTACATCTGTTAGTCGACAAAGTTTGTCAAAAAGCCTGGAATGCATTTTGATTAGGGCAGGGTGAGAGTGTGGCCAAAGAAACAAAAGATTACATTTTTATCAGAACTTTTTATCAGCACTTGTATTGAAACCCATCGAGTCTCCAAGGTGGAACCATTATTCTTGGCTTCTTGTTTTATAAGCTAAAACGGAGATCCTGTTGCCAAGTGAAAAACATCAAATCAGCAAATAAATATTTACTACAACTAATAAAACTGTTAATACAAATATATAAATTACCCAAATTTTGAGATACCGCGTATCTCCCGGCATCGCAATGACGACACAGTCATGATATCCTTGTGGGACAGATTTCGTTTCAAGCTCCACTATGAATCCAGTCAGAATCATCACATCCTGGCAAGCAACCACAACTGTCTGTTGGTGAAACAATTCACATCATGGTCAGAATATGCTGCTCGCGATGTACGACAACTCAATGGTGGCTGAATGCAACCGCCAAACAGGTGACACACTATGTACAGTCTATGTCACTGTTGGACTAGCTAAAGCCTTAAAAAATTCATGTTCTTCTGGTTGCAGTCCAGCAAAAAGATGGAAACTGAAAACGCATAATTCTTTACGCCTGCCTAAGTGACACAAACTGCTGAGACACTGTAATTGTCACTGTCAGAGATCCTGCAATGATATCCAGAATTGACTTGTTGCTACCAAAAGATCCTTTTGTTATAATTGCTTTAGCAAAAATAACAAAAGGATCTTTTGTTATTTTTGCTAAAGCAATTACACTATATTAAAATCTTAGCAGAGATTTCTTTGGCCTGACACTATGCAAAATTAATTAATTACTGACTGACAGTCAACTACAAATATATGACAGCACACATAGCACAGCATACCCCAACTTCGATATTTTGACACTTCTCGCAGACATCATTAACAAGAAACACACATAACTTTAAGCCACTCATATCTGATAGCATAAACAACATAATAAATCAACAGCCATACAGTTCAAATGCAGCACAAAATAATAACACAGCAATAAATACAGCAAATAGAACTTAGACCATTAACAATGCCAATATGACCAAAAAAATATCAGCAATATTTCTCCATAGGCTTATTAAGCTAAATTACACAAGTTATCAGGAAAAAGTTGTATAAAAGGCTTTTAAACAAATTTAGTACGTTTATTCATACATATTCACACTGCATGTGCTCTGCATACTGGACAACATTCAATTCTCAGTAACAAAGAAAGATTCACACACTGTGTTATGCTAAGATTACATGTTCAAAGTACAGTATTTCTCAGTGTTTTCCCACTGCAATGATGCACAAACAAAAAGTACTAGATCTCAATCCACATCAGCTACCAAATGTAATGTTTCTTTTCCAAAGATGCATTTTCTGAAGATTAAAATAATCTGAAGAACAGCTAAGCTTAAATATTTTTGCATGCTTTGAAAAATACCTTCACTGAGTACTGTCTTTAGAAATGTGCGTTTTGGTGTTCGATGGACTGCATATTTAGTCAGTAATTTTCCCTAAACACACACATACACAACAACTCATGGCAAATAAAAATTATATACAAATACAGAAGTAGTAAACGAAAACTCTAAAATTTTAAAGTATAGAAAAAAGTGTACTATAGACAATAACAGATAAACACAACTATCAGCAAATTATAAATAGCCTATATGAAGTATTGTTTCCACAGACTGACAGACATTGTCTCAAAATAAATATGACATACCTAACTAACATAATTGTTTAAATAACATATCATACATCATACCTCAATATAATGTTGTGAAGTATCAAGATCCACTCTGATCTTATTAAACGTAACACGAGTTAATGATGACATCGAAGGTTCAAACTCATCATTGTGGCCAAGCCAATACACATCTACCATTATTATGAGCTCTGAACACAGTATATAAATTGTGTTAAAATTGTGAAACAATACTCATATGCATTGACTGACTATACCAAAATGAGTCGGTTTAAAATGCGACACCGTACTAAGTCACAAACACGCTGATAACATGGCAATGGTTTACTAGTCCTATGGTCAACATGTCCAGGTTTGCTACTCTAGTCCAATGGCTCACCATGTGCATCTGACACAACAAAAACTGGCATTGTAACCAAGACACATGGTCAGAGTTCGACCAAAACAATGAACAAAAAAGCTTAGACAAGCCGGTAGGCACTGAGCTGGCTTTCGTAGATCATTGTTTGCACATAAAGCAAATAATAATACCGTACAGCAATCCAGGGGCTAGTGTCTGGGGCAGGAATGAGACATTGGTGTTAAGTTTCGACGTGAGGTAGCTAAAAGGTGCAAAGTCAGAACGCTGAAAATTTTACCTTCACCTGAAACATTTTAGATATAGTGCGGTGGATACAAGTCTGTAAAAAGGGAATGGATATGTAAACGCTGTGTCAAAATTTCATGAAGATCAGTGCAGGCAAACTTCAGTTACATGATGGCAAATTTTTAATACAACTAGAAGGCGCTCGTGAGAGTGCATATCTCTGCCAAATGAAGTAATCTAAACATTACTAATGCTACTACTACAACTACTAATTACTACACCTACACCTACTACTACTACCACAAACAGCTAGTAATGACGTCATTGTTATTGTGACGTCATATGCTAATGAGGGCAGATGGCACCACTAAACGTCATAGTGTGGGAAGCTTACGATGACCAAGGGCGGTATGCATAACAATGTTGTAACTTCACTTCCAAACTAAAATCGATTTACGTCGGACGTAGCGCTAAGTCGGTATGCATAACGACAACGTAGCACTAGTTAGACGCCTATGTCCGAACTAACTCTAGTCGCTCCAGTGACCTGTCATAAATATTTAATCCGTCATTGTCAATGTAAATTAACGTCGCTAAGGAGAATCTGCAATCACGTCATGAGTCATAAAGGACTTCTGGTAAGTCAACTACACTATTGAAACTAACTGCAGTATTAAAAGTTGCTGAATAAAACTTTTAGCGTTCAATAATTTTCATTTATTCGCATCGCGCATTCTTACTTAGCCCATGGAGCTGTAACTAGGCTCGAGCACGCCCGAGACTGCAGCAGATGACATGTCAGGCCATATCTATTTTTAGCTGCAGGCCGGCCGAGGCAGAGTGCGTTTAGCCAGGGAATTCCAGAGACAAACTACCCGATGTCAACTACGTCGGTAGTAGTTAGTCGCTCGCTACGACAGCGTTTTGCATGCCATTGAACGCAACTTTCTAGTTTGGAAGTAGTTAGTTTCGACATAGACCTTATGTCCAAACTAATCTACGACGTTGTTATGCATACTGCCCCTGGTGATGTGACAAGAACCGCCGGGAATCAGGTCTTCTCACTGAGTGAGAGTATGACAAACCCCCCTCTATGACAGAGGCGCTTTGTCAGAGGGGGTTAAGTCGTGGGACGTTTTGTTGTGGGAGGGGGTTGTCGTAGGGAGTTTGTCATAAAGGATTTAATTCTGTCATATGTGAACTTTTTTGGGGACACAGTGCAGATGCAGTAGGCCTCTGCAGCTGCTGAGGCCGTTCACATGGTAAGATGGCCAGTTGGTCTGTGACATCAAGACAAACAAACAGAATCAAAGCTGTGCAAAAAATAAAACAAACTCTATAGCCGACAGAAAACAATTCTGGATAAATTATAGCGACTACATTTTGCTGGTTTTATGCTACTTCTTGCAAGAGTTAAAACATACTGTGACGTAAAGTATCCCAGCTGTCACTGTTTGGCAAGGTCACGCATGCAGCAGTTGCCATTCCACTCGATGGCATTGTCAGACAAAACCGCTCTACAGGATGCATTGGTTCTGATGAGGCACTGACTTTCCAACAGATATCAACTCACTGTGATACTTACAAATACTCATTCATTCCGCGAACTGTTGTTGACTGGAATCAGCTAACAAGTAAAATTTGATGAAATCCAGCAATCTGCTTTTCCGGAACATTCCCAGCCATTACTTTTCTACTAACTGTTACTGATGTCCATTGCGGTAGCTGAGAGTAAAGGGGGGCAATGGCAAAGTGCGAGGTGCAAGTGAGGCACGAGGAGGGTATAGAGCGAGGGAGCATGCAAAGAATTCGTGCGAGGATCGGGGTAATTAGTGAGGCTGTGTGCAAGGCTGCTGTGGACTATTGGAGAGAGAGCATGAGTAACAGTCGACGCCAAGGAATGAACCAAAAACCAAATGTGCTCATGTCAAATACAGCGTAATCAAAACGTTCGTTTTATGAAAGAAAAATCATTTAATTTCAAACAAAAATGCAACCGTCAGTGCTCACACAAAAATTAATTTAAAAAGTTATAATGTACACAATATTAATTGTGAACTATGATTTACACAATATTCATTTATTACAACAGCCTAAAGCATAAAAAGACTAAAAATCAATTAATTTGAGTCATACTACAGAATGCGAACAGTGCGATCAGTAGGGATAGCCTGTTACTATGGCCATGTGCGCCGCCGCTGCTCTTAACGGGCCGTCCGGCCGCCCGCACTGCGTAGGACAGCAGCGCACAATGGCTGCAGGCGGGTGGCGTGCTTTGATCTGATCTACAGTACCAATGGCCGTTAATTGACGCTCAAAATTATGACTGTGACGAAAACTCGGTGTGGGTGAGCAGAACACGTGCAACAGAAAATTGTTGTCGTCAGCAGGACAATGCTGTAATGCGTAGGGTCACAAAGGAGGACAGACGCACGTTCATAGACTTTGGCACGAACACTGTGATAGCGTAGATTGAAACGTAAATTATATCCGCCGTAAAAATTCACAGAAAATAAGTAAGCATTTTCGCTATCTGCCATGAAAATCCATATCTACGAAAATTGCAACTGTATACTTTTTTCTTTTTTCAGTTAATACTGTAAATTATTACAGTGTTATTTTATCGCTTATTCAGCATGCTTTCATCGTTTACAACAGGCCGCCATAGCTAAGTTTGTACTAAAATTGACGTCGAGAGATGTGTCATTACGCAACATTTACATTCACTAGAGGGCGACAATTTCATGTGCAATATAGTATGATTTTGTGCTTGATATTGAAATTACGGTTTTCGCTTACACAGATAAAGGTTTAGGGTTAGGGTTAGCAATCGGGTTAGGTTTAGCTTTTTCGAAAGATTTATGTGACAATAATGCACACCATAAATTAGTGTACAATATACGTTATAAGTTCGACGGCGGTGCAAGTGCGTACAAAAACAATTGCCAACGGCTGCCCGTGATGGTCTATTTAGACCTGAGGAGCTAGTTGGTGGACTGGCGATCCGTGAAGACTGACGACCTCGGCCCTACGGCCCTACGGTCGCCATAGTGAAAGCCGCCGTGTCCCGCAGGGACACGGCGGCTTTGGCTATGGCGACAACCCTTGGCCCGGCGGCCCTTGGCTATGGCGGGCCACAATCGTGTAGACGGACCTCTAGTTTACTGGCTACAGTCCGTCTAGACGGAATATTCACGGCAGATAGCGAAAACGCTTACTTATTTTCCGTGAATTTTTACGGCGGATAACACCTTGCAGATTGAAAGTCTACGTCATTACATTACATTACGGTACTACATTAGGCTACGTCTAGACATTTTGGTGCATTTATGGTCGTCTGCTTAAGTTCGACACAGCTACAACACATATAAATGACAATACCTCCACTCTACATAAAAAGTTATTCTAGTGAAATCAAATATATATGTTCAATTCGCTAGATAGCGTAAAAACACAGTTGTCTACGAAATCAACCAAAACATTTGAACTATGTCACGTGACAATCAAAAATAAACAAACAAAAATACAGTAGAGCTGGGTCAATACCGGTAATCTTAAAATCGTCGAAATTTTTGATATTTCGCTATATCAACGTCGTTTATTACGCCAAAAGGCAGCAGCACACAATAAAATACACTAAAACACTAAAAACTCAAACTACGAGTAAACTATATCTGTCCTAATTTTCTGTTTGTCAATTGAAAGGTTTCGTGGACATACCAAGTATGTCCCAATTTCCCAAACATCGAGTTTGGGCTAGAAGGCAAAAACAGTTTGCACATGACATCGCACGTATATATCCCGTTGTTTATCAGAAATACATGAAATTTTCACAGAACAACAAAAGTAGTAATTACTCTGCAATACTTAAATATTGAAAAATTTGACTGGCAAAAACTATCAAAATTTATTTAAAATGCTCTAAATGCAACATGCCTGGTTTTTCCATGCACGAATTGCTACTGCAATGCTGTGACATCAGCGAAATAACGGCGTTTGTTTACTTAATACTGATAGCACTAAAGGCTGAATTCCAGCGAATACCAGGTATGTTTTATTACCTGTGTTTTAATCATGATTAAAAGACAAAGTCGTGGTCTAGACTATATATTTCAGTGCTGAACATCACTACACTATAATGAATGACGTCATGTTTGATTTTCAAACAGGAAGTGGCGTAAAGTAAACAAATTAAAAAGGTGAAAATAGTATTACTCAGGTCTAACGTTACTTAAACTGGTATTTCGTGATATACGGCTTTAGTTGTTAAAGTACTTCGAAGTAGTTCGAACGTAGACTACTCACTGTTCTGCATTTTTCTAACAGAAAATGTCACAAGATTATCTCTTTCAGATATTTCGCCGAGTAGACAGTGATGGAAATGGCCAAATTACTACGTATGAACTTGGAAAGGCTCTCTCAAACGGTACATGGACACCTTTCAATCCTGAAACCGTGCGGCTTATGATTGGCATGTTCGATCGTAAGCAGTCTGGAGCCATAGACTTCCAGGAGTTTCAGGCTCTGTGGAAGTACGTCACCGACTGGCAGAATTGCTTTCGCAGCTTTGATCGAGACAACTCTGGATCCATTGATCGTAATGAGCTGAAAACTGCTCTAACTACATTTGGCTACAAGTTGTCAGATTCATTCTGTGACTTGCTGATAAAGAAGTTTGATCGTCAGGGCCGTGGAACCGTAGCATTCGATGACTTCATTCAGTGTTGTGTTGTTCTGCACACACTGACGTCATCATTTCGTCAGTATGACACCGACATGGATGGCTGGATCACAATTGGCTATGAACAGTTTGTCACCCTTGTCTTCAACCTCAAATCATAGTTTAGTTCCTCTTGCGTTTCTGGTCTGCCATTCCTAAAGCTGTCATTCCTGATCATTGCAGTGAATAGTTCTTGATATTGCATCGTATTTAGCTTTCATTTTCAGTGCACTATTTAGCTCACATTTTATACCTAACCCTAACTCCCAACTCTAACCCTAACTTTTACCCTGAACGGCAGGCCGACATCTCCTTATAGCCGTATGCATACACATTCCAGACTTATGAAACATTAAATTACTTGGAATTATTATCCTCGTATATATATGTCATTCTTTCTTACTGTATATTTGTACAGTTGTTGCAGAGTGATACATTGATTGTATGTATTGCTTATTTGGTTATTTTTATTATTTGCTTGAAATCATTATCCTCTGAAATATATTTTTAATAGCTTCCTGTATATGCCAGTGGTGTTATCAGAAACTTTGTGTTTAAGGCCAAGGTCATGGCATTTAAGACCAAGTCCAAAGACTTTGTCATCAAGGCCAATGCCACTGCTGCTCTTTGTCCTCGAGGTGCCCTGAGGATGAGGCTGAGTCCTTGAGGACACATCTCTTGTATATGCACTGTGATTATTGTGTTTATGTATTGTACATTTGATATGTCTATTGTTAGACTAATAGAAATAATAGATAAATAATTGGATTTGATAATTGATACTTTTAATGAGGGTTTTCAGTAGCGGACGTTTGGGCGTAAATATGCCAAAAAATTTCAGCCAGTACGCCCAAATTTTAAGACGTGGACGTCACGACGTCCAAAGCAATCTGATTCATACTATGTTTATTTGTCTAATAAACTGGGAATTGACATCAGAATCTGTTTTCGAATGTTTCATTGGTTTAAAAAAATTTCGCTGACTGTCTTGTTTCTGAATACTTCATTTCATGAAGACGAGGCATGCAACCATATTAATTTAGGCCTATTATGTGAACAGTTCTGTTCCAGAAACTGCGATCTTCGTTTTGCATAAAACTAGTAGAACTAAATGTGGCTTGTTTTTACAAGAAAGCCCAGCTGTCGCAAAGGAAGACGTGCTACAGCCTATAAAGTTCCTGTTCTACTACTGTCCTTCAAGGTCAT
>Ga0209367_1009995_pt1 | contig 12778 bp, 10 predicted proteins | sample WorMetLIZISLAND2_FD_187412 | JGI IMG/M metagenome (GOLD analysis project Ga0209367, IMG submission 187412) | Marine gutless worms symbiont microbial communities from Max Planck institute for Marine Microbiology, Germany - Olavius geniculatus... ... | reverse complement strand
ATTTCAGTCCCAACCACAGTCCTGGTAATGCAGTGAAGAAATATGGCTGCATTCTTACATTAATAATGTGATAAATGTAATTAGATAAAGTGGCGATCTACCACTAGTAATTTTCTGCTCACTAGTGCGAGATCGCCGATCTACCCCTAGCACTGACCTTCAATTATATTTTACTAGCATGGTGTTATTGACTGCACGCACACACGGTCCAGTGTGGTGCAGAAATTATACTGACCATGCACGCTCGCACGGCCTATCTATTGAAGTCACGATTAGGTGTAATTTCCATGCCTGTGTGTGGTCTGAACTTCTGAAGTGGACTGTATGACATCTTGGGTGGGATTACGTCATCTAAGGACACCCTGGATGGTTTCTTAAGCGGCAGGTTTTTGTAGTAAAGGCCTAAAGGTTGACATGATTCGAAAATGAATATCAGCTGAGCAGTATCTTTAGTTGTCGACACTGCTGTAGCCAAAACAGCCTCAAATATTTCCAAAGTTAGTTTTCTGCTCATAACTAAATAATTGCAGCAACATTAACAAAAAAGCGGCCATGCAACTCTTCACTTATACGCATTTGGTAAGTGTGTGCGATCTGCGCTCGGTAAACAAAATCATTGATTAAACAATTCTTGTTGTGTTGTATTTTTTAATGTACTGCGTTGCATTGCTGGATATGTAAATCTAAGTATACCGTGGATAAGAAGAGTATGTAAAATGAAATGAAACCACAATCAATATCTTTTAATGACTTGCACACATACTAAAAACTCCGTCATAACTACGCATTGTGCCATTGACATCTGTAGATATATGCAAATACTGCTAAGCAAACAGACAACAGAAATTGCAGTCGTTTTGAGCACATAGATTTCTGTCCGCGCGGATGGAAAATAGCGTCCGCATGCTTTTCTTTTTCCGTTCGTGGCAGATGGAAAATGGTCTCATGCTTGCTTACTTTTCCATCCACTGCGGATGGAAAATAACATCGATGGACTTTATAGTCATCTCGTCACAGGGTTAGCTTGCCATAGCGGAAAAAGTTTGAAATGTAGCCTGAATTTAGTAGTGGTAGTAGTATTGCAGTCCAGGATAGGCCAGACATCATTCACTGTTGTTTTACGGTGCACATTTTGGACAGTTTGGCTAAATCAATAACCATTGGGCCTGTAGGCCTAATATGACACAACATGAAATGAAGAAGGCTTTAGACTATGTTAGTGATTACCGACTTAAGTCAGCTTCTAAGGATGCCATATGCATAGCCTCATCTAAGGTTACCCAAATGATTTTTGCTGTTTTAGAGGACTGATATTATCACATCATCCTTACACACATTTGTAAACTGGTAAGTTTTTTACATATATATATAAATAATGGTGACGATAATTCTGAAGCACATTTCTTCAAAACACACAGATGTATTTTATGCCTGTTTAATTTTAATTTATGCGTTACCAGGCCAAAATTTGCCACAGTGTTTGGTGTAATAAACTAGAATCCTCCGGTCGTAAAAAGTTTAACAGTCTATTTAGCTTTTTCAGCCTAAAATGTGGGCCATGCTAAACTATGCATGCAAGGCTTGCAAGGCGGGTGACAGTTAAACAGCTACTTTGCTGCAGTGCCAGCATCTGATATGTAGACAACAGTTATGTCAGCAGCAGTATCTTACTGCAGACAAACAGCAAGCGTTGCTAAAAGCATTCCTGGCAGAAGATACGAGTAAGATAAATTCAAAATGAAATTTGGTTACTTTCAATAACAGTTACAGGGACAAACAGGATGTCTCATCTACCTGGGCATAGAAGGTGCACGAAATTGATCTCAGCTGTCGTCACCTGTGATTACCTAACTGGTCTTGTCATCTTAGCCACTACACCTACTGTAAAGACAGCTGTATAGCCATCGCCAGCCTTGCCTGCCTCGCAAGCTTCGCATGCATAGTTTAGCATTGCCGCAAAATGTTAGTATTATAGACAGATGGCCATTTGGGCATGGCATTATTCGCATGTATTGCACTCACATAACATTGTGTCACACACCAAATGTGTTGTGAATTGGATAGACTAGTAAGTGATTGATGATTAAACAGATAAATTTCTTGTGATATGTGTTGACAGATTTTCTCTTTTGTTGCTGGAGCCTGGAGAGATATATTTTCAGGACTTTAGTGCAACTTTATATCAGCTGGACTGTTCTGAGGATGAAGCACTTAAGCGGTACTGTATGATTCATATAGGCCATGACATAGCTGTGTTTTAGCCAAATTTATTTTCATTTTTCACTTTTTGTGCATATTTGATTGCTCTACATATTTTGCATGTAGTTGTAAATAGCAGAGTGTCGATAGTTGCTTATATGTTTCAACTGTTGATAATGTTGTCATGCGTTTCTAAAAAAATGCATTTTGCTTGCAATTTTGACACAATAGCTTATTTCGTGTACTAGCAAACAACAAAACTTGGCAGAAAATGAGTATTGAGCATTTTGAAAAGTTAATTTATTTATCTGTTGCTGTAACAAATACTTTTAGTAGTGATTTTGCACAATTTACTACTGATTTATTGACTTGTTCCATCGTGTGAAAATGTAACATGTTGATGTGTAGTTGTCAGAAGGGTAGACTTAAGATCTGCTCCAAGTCCGTTGTGTTTGATCCTAAAGAGTTCAAGTATCCAGTTTTGAAGGTGACTTGAAATTGACTTGGTGTTGTGCTGTGAATTGGATAGACTATATGTATTTATAGCAAGGGTCTCAGACTCATTTGGGGGTGTGGGCCACACAGCAAGATATCACTCAGTTGGTGGGCCACATTGTTTTTAGAGACAACAAAATGCAGTAAATGTGGTAATTAATACAAATGACAAAAGTATAATATGGTTACTTTTACAGTATAGTTCAGAGCTTATGATTTTCTCCGTCTTTGACAAACTCTGATCGCTGATTTGGCAGCGTTTGGCAGAAACCAGAAAGTCTATGTTGGGCTTGAAATTACGGCTGGTAGCCAATTGCAATTTTGCATACAGATATTCGTCAGTGAGTCTTGATCGCAAAGCGGTCTTGTTGGTCTTCATTTATGAAAAGAACTGTTCACAAGCAAATGCAAGTGAGAAAAATAGTAGTTTTGCCCGGTTACTTAATAGAAGAAAAATGTTTTAAAATAAATCAAACAACTTATTTTTATCACAGATTTTTAGAATTTTACATAATGTGTCGCGGGCCTCAAATAACGCCTTCATGGGCCGCATGTGGCTCGCAGGCCGCGAGTTTGAGACCCCTGATTTGTAGCGTTGCATTTTGCATGTAAGCCTATATTGCATTCTGTGTCTTCACACTTTTTGAAGCACGATATTTGAGTCTATTGTTTACGCGGTGGTTAAGATGTCACAGTTTTATTTCTCTGCTACAATTAAAACAATGAATGTGCATTCTGTTGCAGATTCCGTATGGTGGGATTGATACAATGAACGAGTGGACTGGCTCTCTTTTTTCAAAGTCTGCATTTTTTTACTTTAACATTTTCAACTTAGTCTATAGTACTGATGTAGTTCATTTTATCGCTGTATCTACACTTACAAAAGTTGTTTATTTGCTTCTTTATTTTTACATCTGAAAGTGCTTATTACAAGGAGCGATAAATAATTTAATGAGTCAAGTTATGTCGATATGTAGATGTTTTCCCTGAATTTAGATATCGGTACTTTTGTTACTGATCGTCAGTTAATCATAATAAAAAGTAGTTGAACAACAAAAGCCCAGCTAATGCGAAGGGGAACGCACAACAGCGGTGCATGTTTGAAAGCCCAGTAAAACGAAATCAGTCACCAGAGGGCGCCAGACGACCGGCGGCAAATTATCTATAGTGTTTTACTTGTACTCACTAGAAGGCGTGATCTGTTGTGCTCTGCCAATGCCATTTCGGCTGGAAATCGCAAATTTTTTCTACCCCCCTCTTATTTAGCGCCTTCGTTCAGGGTGACCCCCTTCGAATTTATGGAAAAGCTTTACAGCTCTTGAAACTAGAATCTTCCAGGCAGCCGATGGCGAAAATTTGGTGATCCTAGCTTGCACCATTTTTGACTGATCCACCTATGTGACGGATGGACAGACAGAATTGCGATGGTTAAGACGCGCTAGCACGTAAAAAAGAACTTTAGGAGCATGACCAGTAATTGAACAAGCAATGCCAGTAGCAGTGGTGTTGTGCTATGTCTTTGTGGTTGTGTCTTTGGATTGAATTGGTAGCCATGTTCTAGCAGAAAAAATTAACCATAACTTTAGTCCTGAACCTTAACCTTAATTTTAAACTTTATTCCTGTCTCCAACCCTGCATGGAAATTTGATCAACTGGACTTTTCGATCTGGAGCTGCACTAAAATAGATAAGACTTTTTGATCTTGAAGCATTTCATTATTTTATTTGTGTTTTAGTCAAAACAAGCATTTAGTGTAGATAGGATTTATATGTGCTTACTTTGTAGGCCATGAGAACCTGCATAAGAAGAAAACTGTGTGTAACAGTTGAACCTGGCAGTATTATTAATGTGTGTGAATTCTGTGGCAATTATCTAAGAGTTACATATATAATATATCTGTAACAAGCTATGAGAATGTTTTAAATTTTTAAAAGGTTTTTTTACACTGCTGTTAAGTCGCTTACCGGGTAGCTTATTTATCACTGATATGAATGTCTGTTACTTGTTGCTGTTTTTAAAGCATTCCAGGGATTTAATTTTTCGTTGATATTTGTTGATATACCTAAAGTAATGTAAATTTTGTATTTTTCTTTGTGTTTTTTAATGATAGGAGGTATCTTATGGTAATTGATGCTGTTTTTTGAGGTGGTAACTTTAGTTCTAATTATGTGTATAGTCATAATGTTTATTTTTTTGTTTGTAGGCTTGGAGCTAATGGGAAGTCACTGATAATTGAGACGAAGCTGGTTGTGGAAATGAAGACAAACAACATGATTGCTCCGTATGAATTCCAACGAGTAAATTATTTTACTGCTGTCTGCTGCTCTGCTGTAATTGTATTTCAGTGGCTAAAACTTGCAGTGGTTAAACGTTTTTCTGAAGCATGTGTTACGTCTTTGGTGTTATATAAAGCTGCCAATTGTTTACTGTTACCTATTACATATTATATTACTATTACCATTTACATATTACCTCTACTCACTTGATGAATTATTCTAGTCATGTGTCAGTCACTGGTTTAATACAGAATTGTTTGTACTGAAGGTGAGTGTAATTAAATGTCACTTGAGAATTTGTTGGATGTAAAGCGTTGAGATTAATGTTGAACCTATAATACAGATCATAAATATTGTATGTGAAACAGCTGCAGTAAAATATTCAAATGGTGATTTTCAGGATGACAGCATAGCTTGCTATGCAATGCCCTCTGTTCGCTATTGTGATGTGTTTGCTTCTCTCTACATTTGTCATGTGCCTGTACTCTTACTAAATGGCAGAATTTTGCAAAAAGAATTTTTTTCACTGCCAGATCTTTAGAGTTTAAAGGACTCTTCTTTAAAGATCTGTGAAGTTCATCCAGAAATTCAAAAGGATTTTCTTCGATCGAAGGCATTAAAAAAGAGAACGGTAAGAAAACATTTTCGAAAGTGTCAAGTTTTTGTTTAGTAAACTTGTTTGTTTGTCTATTGGTGTACTGCGTAGGAAAAACAACGTTTTCTGTTCAGTCTTTCGCACAGCAGTGTCAACGACTGTCTGCCATACATGAGTCAGCTTCATAGAGCTTCAATGTTGCCGTATGCCGAACAGAATTCCATGGTAACGTGATTTTGCTGTGCTGTCGTAAAAAGTAAGTCAGTAGTCTGCATTTGTAATGTACCATATGTCAAAGCAGTAGTTTGAAATTCAGGTGCGGGTGGTACCAGTCAGTCGATGGCAGTGTTGTCCGAGAACAGATGAGTCTTGAGGTGTCATCAGAAGGTGTTGGAAGTGTGTGCTGTTCGAATGGTAATTGGTAAACTGTTCCAAATACGAGGAGCAGTTGAGTTGAATGCGCGGCTGGCAAATAATGTGTTGTCTATTGGCTGGGACAGCAGTTGGTGGTCAGATGATCAGAGTTGACGTGACGGTGTGTAGTCAGTGAGCAGCTAATATAAAGTACTTTATCCGAACTGACAGTCTGCTGGTGACTGGGCAGTTAGTCCAAACGGACACCGGTTTGAATGCGATCAGGTTCTGCCATAGTCAAGGGTTGCCACGGCTGTGGCCCGCTGAATCCAAAGATTCTGTTTATCTCAATTTCTTACCCTATCTCTGACCCTAACCCTTAATCCTAACCTTGTGGTGTTGGGACTAGTGCCTCTTCAAACTAGTGAACTGTTTTCCGGTCTGCTGTTTTATAATGGTGTATTGTGCTAGTTAATATGCTTGCATTGCTACAGCATTTCATAGTCAGGAAGTATTTTGGTGGCAATTTATATAGATAGCATACAATTTGGCAATGGTAATATTTTATTCAGAACTGATGTATTGCACTGTTGTCTGTAGATCGCAGCTATCGTGTTGTCTCGTCAATGTCGGCAGAAATTTGACACAAGCAGGTTCATTTTGGCATGCTAATTTCTGATTATTGATATTGATTTCTGTTTATTTTGCAGCTTTTGCTTGTTTGCTAGGACGGTGGACATGATATTTTTGTCATTCATTTAGGGGGTCACACTTGTACAATTTTTTTGTTGGCCATGTTTAATGGTCATTTCTCTGTTCCCATTGTTTGAACGTGATTTTATTTTATTTTTGATTGGCATTTTGTGATGGAGCGATGAGATTACTTTGTACGGTGTTGTTAGTATGTTGTATTGTAATGAAGTTCACTTAGCCATTAGGTTGTTGTACATCTAATAAGTTATGCAAATTCATCCATTTACGTTTTTTATTTTTGACTCTTGTTGTCATTTTGGCAACTGTTGCTGTTTTTTACAGAATGAATATTTGCCTTTAGATGTGACTGCAATTTATCATAGGTGTGGGAAGTTGCTGGGACATCATGTTTATGACAAATTGTTTTTCTCAGTGACGTTGAGTAGCAAATGCTTGTTCCATGAAGACAGTAATGGTTGCTACAACATGAACAAAAGTCATCAGTAAGGTTATAATTTGATGAATTTTCATGGGTTATATAGCTTGTTACTTACTGTTTCAACCTGTGGTATTCAGCGATGTCATTGGCATCGTTTGGTGTAATAAAACTAGATGTACCTACTACTCACGTGCACTGTTATTTGCAGACTTGATGACCTGCATGAAAAAATTGTGAAAGAAGTCATTGCTGATCATATTACACCACTTGTCACAAATCCGGGCCGACTTATGCTCACGTCGGCTCGACTCTATTTTCAGCCTTTCAACAACGCCACCACAGTATGTTTCTGCACTTGCTTTAAGTAACTCAGATAAAAATACCGATTTGCTGAAGCATTCTTCAGCAACTATTGCTTGTACAGGGTGGTCCAAAAAAATGGCACAAAGTTAATGACACCATAATTTTGCAACCTTACATCATAGAGTCATGTGTTTTTCAGCAAAATGTTCTGAAAGAAATTTTTTTACGTGACAGAGGTCAGTGTTTGAATACAGCAATAAAATATTTTTTCTTATTGCTGCTGGCAATTGGACTATGCAAAAACAGTATTACCCTCAACACCGCAGTATATAAAAACGTGCCACTTTTATTTTCAATAGCTTCGTGAAACACTGACCGATTTGAATATTTTTTGGCATGCAACATTAAAAAGAAACTTGACACAAATGTCTATAGTTTTGGCCACCTCGCCCTAAGGTTGTCGCTACACTACCTTGTGAAATGCAGAAGTTGGAGTTTGAGCATTGACAACAATGAATTCATACTGGGTAGTGTAGGCGTCAGTTCAGAAAATTACTGAAACAACAAAATCATTGAAAATCTGTTGCTTTATCTTTATTTCAAAACTGGAAGTCGACAAACTGAAGTGATACGTTAACAGCGAGTGGGCCACTTGAGTTACTGAACGTGCTGTTGGCAAATGGTGTCAACGTCTACCACTTGCGTTTGTGCTGCAGGAGGACATTTTGTGCAGATGCTGAAATGAAGATGATGGGATGTGAAACGTGTGATTTTTTGAGTGATAATAATTGCCAATTGCATTTGTCGCTATTCAGTTAATAATTTTTGAGCCGACGCATACACTACCCAGTAGGAATTCATTGTTATCAATAGCCAAACTGCGACTTCTGCATTTCACACGGTAGTGTAGCGACAACGTTAAGGTGACGTGACCAAAACTACAGACCTTTGCATCAAGTTTCTTCTTAATGTTGCATGCCAAATATTATTGAAATCAGCCAATGTTTCATTCACGGAGCTATTGAAAAAATAATAGTGGCATGTTTTTATGGACCAAGGTCCATACTGAAGGTAATAATGTTTTTTATTAGTTTACTTGCCAGCGGCAAAGCAAAGAATATATAATTGCTGTATTTAAACACTGACTTTAGTCATGTAAAGAATTTCTTTCAGAACATGTTGCCGAAAACCGCATGTCTGTGTGATGTGCGGTTGAAAAATTATGGTGCCATAAACTTTGTGCCGTTTTTTGGACCACCCTGTACTTGTTGGTGATACAAGCTTGTGGTATGATGTGTTTCTCACTTGATGGGATTTTTGGTATTTTTTGCAACATTTAATCATCACAGAGTAGAAAAAGAATCAAATAAATTCTGTTTAATTGTAGTAGTCACTTGATCTGATTCATTAGGAAATAGTTAAATGTATTTAATAATTTTTCTCTGACTGTTTGCTTGTTATTTGTTGTTTTTCATGTGCCGAGACCTACATTCTGCTTTTGTTTAGTTCATCAATGTTCATACTCAGTTCCCTGCAGGTGTTACAAGGAAACATTCAGTTTTGGGATTGTTATAGTGGAATTGTGGACTACAGGCCTAGATGTATAGCATTAATGATAGTGAATTGTGAAGTTCAAACAAAGCTGGTGCATGAAATAATGGGAGTTATCAGTTCATGGAATATTCAAAGTTTTGATTGCATTAACTCCAGTCATAAATCCAACTATATACTGCAGTTCCAAAAACATGATTTGTACACAGTTTACTAAGATAACTGTTCAGCGAATGCACTCAAATGCAGGCCATCAATGTGCATCTTTTATGACAGATAATATACACTGTGTTTCAAAAAAACGGGCACCCTTTTTATTTCTTTCACAATTCACTCAAATGATGATCAGTTTACACGAAATTTTTACCAGATGTAGCTGAAGAAATGCTAATTCAAAATATATGGACAAAATATGGCTGTTAGTTAAATATTCTTTGCTAGTTGTTTGCAGCCATATTTTGTCCATATATTTTGAATTAGCATTTCTTCAGCTACATCTGCTAAAAATTTCGTGTAAATTGATCGTCATTTGAGTGAATTGTGAAAGAAATAAAAAGGGTGCCCGTTTTTTTGAAACACAGTGTAGTTAATTAGTTGTTACAAATAGTGCTACTGACACTGGTCTATCAGTCAGTTGCATGTAGGTACAGTGGTGTATGATGAAGTGAATTATCGGTTGGTTGACTGAATCAAATAAATGCATCTTTCAGCTGTTGAAGATTCGGCTTTGTGACATCCAGCATGTTATATGTCGACGTTTTCTACTGCACAATCAGGTACACATTTTTCACCAGCATGTTTTGTAAAATTTTTACTCATAATGTATCATGTATGTTGACTGTTGTTGTCAGTGTTTGACCATTATGACACTTGCCTCAATAACCTCAGTCAAGCATTACAATTTTGTGTTTTGTGTGTATAATGTGTTAGTTTTTTTAGCTTTCTGTAGTCCTTCTCATTTCCGTGTGTCTGTGTTTTATTGTCTGTCCCAGTGCTATAGCACAGTACGGTACGGATTATAAAATCATTTGCGTTTTTGTCTGTATGCAGTTTTGCGTTTGCGGTTTTGATTCAGTTTGATGAAATTTTGCACAGTGATTCGGGGCCCAGAAAGTAAGATCAAGTTGGTCTTGCCAAGAACAAGACCAAAAGTATAAGGCAAGGGGACTGAGACTGGTCTGAGACTGAGGTCATAAGGTCACGCTGTTGAATGCCAGGGATTGGAAATCTATTGCAAGGAGAATGTGAAGGCGAGCATTCCTCATTTGTACGTTTGCTTCAAAAGTCCGACAGATCGCAATGACTTCTATCAGCAGCTACTGCAGCAGAAAGGTTGGCTCATTTACTATGCAAGTACAACAGTATGTGTAAAAACAACACAAAAGAAAACCTACATATTCTATGTAATACACGACTGATTAGCACTTAAGTTGATATCAGTATTTTTGACATAAATATGGTTCAAAATTACAGTGAAATAAATGTTTATGAAAGTTTAGTATTGCTAGTTGGCGTTAAACTATGGCTAATTTTTGACATGTCATTTTCTTGGGTCGAAATAAGTGATTTGGTGAGCTGCACTGAAATCAGGGGCATTTTTATGGGGCCCTGTGCACCCTGACCTCTTTTGGAAGTGAAAAACTGAACAAATATGTAATTTGCAGTCGGGTCAAATACAAATAGTGTATTATAATAGTTTTGAAGATGAGCCTGTTCAAATGTTTTAATATGTGTCTGGTTGAGACCATTGAAAGGTGAAAAGATTTTAATCTTTTCACCTTTCAATTGTCTGTCTGTGCTAGCCCATCTTAGAGCTACGGAGCATCACCTACCATGTGGGATCACACAATGTACCTGCCACCCAACAAACACAAACTTTCCCCATCTTAAGCTTAGCCAGAGAGGCTGGTGCATGATTCACTTACCCCAGAGGGATGGATGAGTTGACCTTGGTTATACACTGACATGGTTTACCTGTGTCCAGACAATTAGCCAACTTAGTAGTAGCCAGTAGATAGCGATTAGACCGGGAGTTGAATCCAAGATCTTTTGATCGAGAGGTAGCATCCTAATTGTTATGCCACCAAGCTATCTGAAAGCACTCCAGTTGTTGATTGCTGAATGTTCAGAGGTGAGGCTTGATGACCCTGGCCAGGAGAATATGACACTACGATGGCAGAATCGAATCATCTCCAACTTTGAATATCTCGAGTACTTGAACAGGTCAGCATTTCCAGTGCTCTGACTTCAGTTGCAGCCATTGTGTAATGAGACAAATTTGAATGGATGTCTTTAACGATAAAATCTCAAAGTGCAGAAACGTGGTTTTTGTGACAGAATATTTGTACAATATATACTGTTTAACAAATGTGATTTTGTGTTTAACATTGTACAGTAATGTTATTGGTGATAGAACTTAAGTTAGAAAAGTTCTTGGCTTTTTTGATTGTTAGCATTGTTGTCACGGCTTTTTTGATTGTTAGCATTATTGTCACTTTTGTTGAGCATTAGTAGTTCTGTATATTTTTTATTCTGTTCATGCGGAGCATCAACAGAATAAAGATCTAATCATTCGATTGCCAAATATCCGCAGTTTAACAGAATATTGAAACTTTTGCTTTACAGACTTTAGTAAATTAAACAAACTTACACATGTATGTTAATCTTTTTAATGCATGTTAATTTATTTTATGCATGTTAATTTATTAATGCATTAACAGGTTAATTTGACGCCTTTAATTTTTATACAAAACATACTGCACTGTATTTGGGACGGTATTTGCATGATGTCTGTTTGATCGACTGAAGTTGTTTTTTTGCTGTGCTAACAGTGAAGCTGACCGCAGTGTCAATGACTTGACTCAGTACCCTGTCTACCCATGGGTCATAGCAGACTATACCAGCCAGTCTCTTGGTAAGGTTTCAATTAGAATATTATTCTCTTGGCTCAGTAGTCTAATGTGTAATGTGTTGTGGGTTGGACTCACGGCCGTTCAACTGCCAGGTAACAATTCTGATCAAGCTGTTTACACATGTGTCTCTATCACCAAGCAATCACAGACATTTGTCACGAATGAAGAAGACGTCTTTGGGCGTGTGTCCAAGTAAAGGGACAGCAGTTCGAATATTTATCGTAACTTCTGACTATGATGTCACCATTGAACTGTTTGTTAAGGTTATATTTATCTGTAATGTTTAAGACTTTGGATTAAGGACTCTGACAGTTTTGGAAACAATTAGCAGTGAAAGGTGGTTATGTTTAACAATATTTTCAACAGAAGTTCGACGTGACTACCTTTTATTTTTCAGTTGCTCCATCTACATAAAGAACATATTTTTTAAAAATTTTTATATGACAGCTTGTGTTTGGTCTGTAGATCTGACAAATGAGCGATCATTTCGTGATCTTAGCAAACCAATTGGAGCCTTGACTTCAGAACGATTAGAGAGACTGCATGTAAGATTATTCTGATTGCTACAACAATTAGTAGACTGTTTGCAGAAATTAATAGAGTATTTACATGGATCAATAGGATATTGTCATTTATATTTGCGACATTAACAATTTTAGTCACGTTGAAGAAATGTCAGTAAGTCAAAGTACCGGGTAGGACTTTTTTCTATGAGAGGATTCAAAAATAATATGCGTCTCTCACTTGGTTTTTGTTTAATCAGCACATGTTTCCACAATTACTTTGGGTTCCAGGTTCCAATGCGGGGCAGGGCAGCCAGTGCCGCCCCGTAGGCTTAGGCCGCCATGTGGGCCCATCAGCCATCCCCAGAAGGTTACCAGTAATCATACTGGATACTGAAAGTCATGGCGGGAGTAGCAAAAAGCACAACTACCCCCGACCACAAGACTACTCTCTATAC
>Ga0209367_1009993_pt1 | contig 12780 bp, 11 predicted proteins | sample WorMetLIZISLAND2_FD_187412 | JGI IMG/M metagenome (GOLD analysis project Ga0209367, IMG submission 187412) | Marine gutless worms symbiont microbial communities from Max Planck institute for Marine Microbiology, Germany - Olavius geniculatus... ... | reverse complement strand
AGTCTATATCATTCGCAAGGTGGCGCCACGGAACTATCGTTATGCGATCCAGATAGAGAATTTGGTATTTGTATATTAACTTAGCGTGAACACCCCAATTCTCAGCTAAACTACTGAAACGGAACTGCTATAGGCTTTTGCACGTTTCGTGAGGATTAGCTCAAATTTCTTGTATGGTGTTAACATTGCAAGACACTATGACTGAGGCCAGGCCAAGGCCAAATGGTTATGACACAAGTTACAATTTTTGCCTCGAGACCACTTTGGTCTCTAGACTGAACTGCATGTTTGGTGCTGTGTGTGGTGTGTATACTCAGTGGGCGTTGGGTTGGCGACTCAGTTATCGGGCTGTGCACGTCGTGATCATCTGCTGCCTCGACTCATGTACTCCAAGATGTCTCAGCTGCTACGCTGCCTGGGACACCTGTCTGCTGTCTACTGTGTGTTGTTTGACCGATCTGGCAACTACATCATTACTGTAAGTAGTGATACTAGCAGTAGTGTTTCTTCGTTGTTGCACATCATCGTCATCGCATGTCATCATTGTGCGTTGTCGTCGTCAAGTGACGAAGTAGACCATTGTTTTCTGAGTAAATGCTTGGGTGAATTTCACATAATTTGCGCGTGAATTATGTTATACGCTGGTCAATGTCGTACATAATTTTTGAAGCCTGTTAACAGCAGTGTCATGTATTAGCGCCCAAACGGCGGCGCCCTATTGTCCCAAGTGCCCAAATGTCCTGGTGCCGAAACGGAAAGCACTGAAACATTGGCATCCAAAGGTGGCGCTCAAATGTCCTGCGTAGTAGTAGTAGTAGTAGTAGTGGGGTGTTTGTAATAGTAGTACGTCATTCAGCTGTCTGCTGCTTTTTGTTTGATAGCTCTGGCAACTACATTATTACTGTGAGTCTGCAGGCAGGCATACAGCGATAGAACTAAACTAAACTGAAATATGTTGTTTTAGTGCGATTCATCGTCATTTTCTTAATGGTGGAAAAGAAAGTGAAAGAGACAATCACGCCCACAATCTTAATGTCTTGGTTGCATCTTGGTCTTGTCTCACCCACATATTCACACACGGCAAGTGCAAGCGTGAAGTGAATGCACCACTGGTGATGGTCGGAATAGCACATGTCACGTCTTTCAAGATGCTCGGCTCGTGATCAGCAGCAAACTGTCGGTCAGCGAGCACATCGGCAGCGTCATTAGTTCGTGTATGCAGTCACTACATGCGATACGTGTCCTGCGCAGCCACAGCATGTAACTCCGTGCTGCAGACTGGCTACTTTGCAATAATCATCAGTTAACTGACCTACGTGTCCAGTGCGTGGTGGGGCTTTTCCACAGTCGCCGATCGGCAGCACCTGAACTCTTTCATCCAACATGCTGTTCGTGTGGAGTTATACCGAACTGATGATCCAACACTCCAGCAGCTCACTGAAGATGCTGATGATAAACTGTTCAGCAATAAACTGAATAACCCGGACCACACACTCCACCATCTGCTGCTCACAGAGACAACACATGATTACGATCTTAGGCTTAGACATCATAATCTAGAACTGTCACAAAAAATAATCTAAGATGACTGTAATTTTATACCTCAAAATTTGCATAAGGATACATATTGATATTATCTATACTGCCTTAGAGTTACGTGAAAATTGTGCAGTTTTTTTTTTTTTTAAATTTTGTTGGATGCATTTGTTTTTACAACAGTTTTAACTTTCCTTCTATCTGCAGTAACTATTATTGATTGATTTTGTTGTAACTCTAGTTGCAGTCTGACAACTATTGTTGGTTAAACGAATATGATGATGATGATGATGATGATGATGATGATGTCCATTGTTTTGGTTTTATCTCAGTCTCAGAGTTGTGCATCCTTGGTTTCATCTCGGCCTGTTTTCGGCCTCAGCTTAAAAAATTACAGTGCACGTCTCTGACAAACATGGGGCCGACAATTTTATTTGTCATATGACATGGTGTTAAGAGTGATAGTACGTATGTAATATGTTAGGGTGCGGACGATCATCTGGTGAAACTATGGAGTGCCGTGTCGGGCCGGCTGCTGTGTACAATGCGTGGTCATGCGGCTGAGATCACCGACATTGCAGTCAATGCCAGCAACACTCTGCTGGCTGTCGGAAGCTGTGATAAGCTGATACGTATCTGGTGTCTACAGACAGCAGTGCCCGTGGCCGTACTGCATGGGCATTCTAACATGATCACCTCCGTACGAGTGAGTATGATAATGATGATGATTATTATTATCTAGTGGCCTCCATGCAATACAGTGCATGCAGCATACACAATGAATGCAAGAAAAGTGACACATTCTACGCAAACAGTAAACGCAGTGAATGCAATATAATTATGCAGCGAATGCAGCTGAGACAGTGGATGAACTGCAAGTTTTGTTAAATGGTTGAAAGGTACACTGGTGGCTCTTCATGGAAAACACATCTCAGAGCATAGATGCGGCCGTTGCATCACATCCATTGCATCAGCATCAGATGTATCCCGTAACCAAACGTACAAATTTAAATGACACAAATGTTAATAATTTTATTCAGTGACCCTATCACCAGTGTTGTGCTCTATATAAATTTACTGGCTTATTTAGTAATAATTTTCAAACTAGATCAGTTTTGTGTGTTTTATTGGTAGTTGCCGTGTGATGATGATGGAGATGATGTTACTGATGCATACATTGTGTGGTAGTTTTGTCCACATGTGCGAGGAGGACGCAGTGCTCAGTATTTAGCATCTACCGGAGGCGATGGCTGTTTGTGCTTTTGGGAGTTCAATGCTACAACTAACAACTTCAAGTCAGTCTGACACATATAATCAGTGTTTTATTTTCTTCAAATCAGTCTAACAGATGAAATTTATGCTTTATTGAGTTATGTTATGACTCCATTCGTACTCACTTGCTTGGTTTCTGTCTAACAGGTTTGCTTTCTCACTCACTCACGACATATGCTCTGGTTTGCTGCCAGGTAACAACTCTGGCAAGTTGTTCACACACTTGTGTTTCTTTCACCAAGCCGTATAATTTGGTACCAGCCAAGGGATGGTGATGCTTTGTGGCTAGAAAGGTATACTGCAGCCTGGTAGACAGTAATGGCAGCCTTTCATCGAGTTTTGTGACCGTGTTACTTGTGGGTTGACTGCCTAGAGACCATGATCAGCTCTGGACCCTATGCTCGCTCATATGTTGAATATGGACTAACTTACTGCTCGCAGCACAAGGAATTGTGGCATATTATGATTTGAGATGTTATTGTCTGTGGTTGTTGCAGTGAAAAGCCCATCAAGTTCATCGAGCGATCTCGGGCTGGTACCCAGATGTTGTGTCTGTCTTTCAGCCCAGGTTAGTGGACATACATTACTGTATACGATGTGTTCGATGTGTGAATGCTGTTGTAACTGGCATAAAAAACCAATAGCATATGCTGGCGGCCTCTGCTTGCAGCTTGATCAATAATAGGAGTCCCAAAGTAATTTGTGAAAAAGGCGTAGTCATTCCTAATTTCTGTTCGACAGGTGACAGTAGTAATGTGTAATTGCTGGGTGTTTGACTCCCGAATCTTTTTTTCCCCTGGGTGTCAGGGACCCCCACCAAACAATGTCATTTGCCCACTGTAAAATGACGTCTAAATCTGTTGTATAATTAAAAGTAAGTAACTAAATGAGTAGTCTGCATTTGTAGCACACCATATGTCAAAACAGAAGTTCGAATCGTAGGCTCGTAATTGCCCTCTTTTATGTTTCAAAAGTTTGAGTGTCAACAAGAGCCCAGCTGTTGCTAGGGAAAGCTGACCATAGCCCAAGGGCTAGCAAATGTGAACACAGTTTTTTTACTAATCTACGTAACTTTGCATGTAACGTAAACTTTGGACACTGAAGCCAAATATTTGTCTTGCAAATTATGACCAAACTGCTGCAGATAGCAACATGGTTACTATTGACAACATCCTATCTGGTAGAATGGCACAAGTGTTTGCAGTTCAGCATATAACAAGGCATGATGCATTGATTTGTCACTGGTGTCATACATGTGCATGTTTGTGACTACTGCAGGTGGTGTGTTTCTGGCGACAGGAAGTTCAGATGCCGTCGTGCGTGTCTACTGCTTCATTGGTAATGTGCCGGAGAAGATCGGTGAACTGGAAGCTCACACCGTAAGTTGTTGTCAGTGATTATCGTTGGTGGGTCTGTCCATGCTGCATTGCTGGTCTATGGCAGCGTCGTTTTTGAGTTCACGGTGATAACGAAAAGTGAAGAAATTGAATGTCGATGTTATCGAGCCAAAAACTTGCAAAAGCTGAAATGATGACTGCTGAGGGTGACATAGTCTTGAACGTCACCCAGTGGTGGGCTATTATTACTTTTCTCTAGGTCTGATGTTGCCATCTTAGTCGAAGATTGTCACTGAACTTTACTTTTTAGTAGCTTGATGATCAGCGCTAACAGCTTGTTAAGAGTCGTTATGTGACATAATAATTGGAGCTTTTTTGCCAGTGTTTGAACATCCTAAGAATTAGATAACATCAGAGAACTATTGTGTGTCAAATTTGGACTCACGTATTTGCCATAGTTTGATTAATTTATTTTCTATGACATTATAATAAATATGCATGTTGTGGTAATGTGCTGTGTTAGGATCGCATTGACAGCATTCAGTATGCAAACAACGATTGTCGGTTTGTGTCTGGAAGTAAGGACGGGTTTGCACGGATCTGGCGCTTTGAACGCCAGGAATGGAAGGCCGTCATCTTGAACGTCTCACAGCGACTGCCGAGGTACTCTGTCATGCCATGCTATCAGTATTAACACTCATGTTATGTCATTCTGTGTAATAGAGAAGAATTGCAAGTATGGGAAAGTCACATGTGATGGAAGGAAGGCTCAAGAGTACAGAGCAGATTTAGGTTATATTTTAAATGAAACAACACATGACACTTTGAAGGAGAAAATGCTGCACTGTAGGTGAGCAGGGTTGAGACATCATCGCAAATGCCCCCAAAATCGCAAATGCCCCCAAACCCAGTGGGTTTTATTGTTCAAACCCACCGAAAAAAACGCATGCAACATAATCCAGTTTTGGTTGTTACAGTTAAGTCAGAGATGGTTGGCATGCTGATTGTGTGATATCATTTGAACATACTTAAAACATTCATCGAACATTGAATATTTTTTCATAGTAATGTTTCGTTGTGCAAATGGCTTTTGGATGTTTTTGGTCTTGGCTTTGAGATTTTTGGCCTTGGCTTTGGTCCCAAATTCTTTGTTTTTTTTGTAAGTCCTTGGCTTTGAACGTCCTGGCCTTGTCATTGGCCTTGTACGCAAAGTGATAACATCACTGGTGGACTGTTGTCAGTGTGGTCACAGCGGACGTCGACGAGGAGACGTACGTGTATAAGTACCGAGTGACAATGGTGAGTTGGAGCACCAGTGATGAGTTCGTAGTCACCGCTGTCAATGACTTCTCACTCAAAGTCTGGAACTCTCACTCCGGCCAGCTGCTTCACATGCTCCAGGTCTGCACTCCACTCTATCCTCCACTGGGGCCAGTTTACGAGTCCAAATAGCATTCGGGTTAGGGTTAGGGTGGGTAGAGTTAGTGATAAGGGTAGGAATCAAGACACGCTAATAGCTTAAAAAGAGCTGTCACTGAGGACAAAAGAAATAAAATAATGAATAAATAAATAAATAAATAAAATAAAATAAAGTTTTTATTCACAACCCATAGACTAATATGCATCTCCACATTATCGCACAAACAGCGACAATCTGCTGGCTGTTGCCGCCACTGCTGGTTTAGCTCGTATAGCACCTCGTTGCATTTAGACACAAACATGACAGTCACAGTCAATAAACAGCTGATTGCAGACTGGATATAATAACGGTGAAGGCAGATGATAGATGTCGGTAGGTAGGGCAAAGCACTTAGACACGTCATCGCAGCTATAGGCTTAGTAGACCTATTTGGCATAACTTCTCGCATAAGTGTTGGAACTGCTTGGAGGCTTGCCATGTTGCTAAACAGCTATAGTTTAAGCATGGGGCAATAGCCACACCGGTGGTTCAGTTGGTCGCTCCTTTCAGCCACACAGACAGAGACAGATAACATGCTAATGCTGCTGTGAGATAAGGCCTAGGTTACTATTAATCACCAATAGGAAGTCATATACTGGCTCTCGATTGGCGCTGAATTCAGTGACCTTGGATGACCTTGAACGCCAAAATAAGGAGTTTTATGGATTTTTTGGCGATTACGGGCTGCGACACAAGCACAAGTCTATATCATTCACAAGGTGGCGCCACGCTACTATCGTTATGCAATCCAGATAGAGAATTTGGTATTTGTATATTAACTTACCGTGAACACCCCAATTTTCGGCTAAACTACTAACCGGAACTGCTATAAGCTTTTGCACGTCTCGTGAGCATTAGCTCAAATTTCTTGTAATAGTAAATCAGAGACGTGTATTATTGAGTCTTTTTGCTAAGTGGATTAATTTTTACAAAGTTTGGTTTGTAACATTTAGCAGCAGTCTGAATTTGTTATGTTTTTTTCATTGTCTAATATTAATTTGTAATTACCTCCGCCAGGGAGGTTATGTTTTTGCCAGACTTTGTTTGTCTGTCTGTGTGTTAGCAAGATAACTCAAAAAGTTATGGACGGATTTTTCTGAAATTTTGAGAGTATGTCTGGAATGGCACAAGCTACCAGTGTTTCAATTTTGGGGGTGATCCGAAAGGAATCCTGGATTCTGGATCACTTTGAAATTTTTGTTACCATTGCTTTTGTTGGAGCATAAAAGAAACCGCTGCAAAACCGAAGATGGTGCTGTCACCTGGCGAACAACATTGCCTTGGCGGAGGTGTGCGGGCTCTGACTGCTTTCTAGTTGTTACTCAGTTTGCTATATTATGTAGATCTTGATTAGGATATAATGAGTAAATAAGTAAGTAACTAAAGTAAACCGTGTTTTGTGCAGGGCCACAGCTATGAAGTGTTTGTATTGGAGCCCAATCCTGTTGATAAAAGGATCTTGCTAAGTGCCGGACACGACGGACAAATCATGCTTTGGGACATCGTTGCAGGAGTTCAGATCAAGATTTTCCACAATGCGGTATGTGCCCGTTACTTTTTGACAGCTTTTTAGTTTCATTCAGAATGCAGCCAGATTCAAACCGGATTGTAATTACATTGTTATTATTAATGACATTTATATGGCACAATTTGGGAAAAATGTAGCAAAAGCGCCAAATCAGCTGTTAAAGGCTGTCTGTAGCTTCTGTCAGGAAAAATGTTTTCAGCTGCCTACAAAATACAGACAGTGACATGTTTAGTCGAAGTATTGTTGTGAGTCATAATTCAGTTTTATCAAATTTTTTTATCTGTTGCCAGCCTGTTTTTAGCCGCTGCTTAAAATAGCAACCAGCAGTATTAAGCATACCAAACAGAGACAGCTGTCAGCCGCTGTAACATTTAAGTCCTAGACTGATTTAGAGCTGTCACAAACTTTTGCAGTCAGTTGAAAGCAACAATCACTATTTGTTACTGTTGATGGGAGTGGTGTTCACAGCAGCTGTAATGCTGCTGCTGCTGATGATGATGATGATGACAACAATGATGATGGCAGGGTTCCTGAATTTGGAGTTTTAATTACTACCTGAAGAGTCGTGAAGTACATAGGTGCTGAAAAAGTCCTGAATTTGGCTAGTTTTTTTTCTGGAAAACCAAATAATTGTAGCATTTCTTCCTAGTGTAATTTTCCTTGAGTTACATTAGCGTTACTGGCGTATTTTACTTGCTTATTTTAGAAAATATTTGATGGAATGATGCGTTGCATCTGATGAACTATGTTTTCCTAGTAGAGTTACATACACTGTCGTGTTTGACTAATGGAATTGGTCTTGAAATGTGCACCAAAAAAGTCCCGAAAAGGTCCCGAGTTTCGATTGGGTGATTATAGTGGGAACCATGGTTGGTAATGATTAGTCTCAGAGCTGTTGAGGCGTCAATTTTTTTAACACGTTAACTTTTTTAATGCATGCGTTCGTGCGTTAATAATTGCTGATATTGTAGGTGGACTACATCGAGAAGGTGACAGGAATGAAGCCCACAAAATCCTGCTTGCGTCGCAGGACCATGACAGTAGTGATGGACTGCAGCAACAAAAGAATTTTTAATTACACGAATATTATTTGATCGTCAAATAACGGCCGTTTAATGGAATGTTGGAATTCTTGCTTCACAGAATTTAGCTAATTTACGTATGTGAGTTAATCTTTTGCGTGTGCGTTAATTTTTTAATGCGTGTTAATTCATTAACACACTATTGCGTTAAGTTAATGCATTTATTTGACAGCTCTATTACTTTTCCTTTTGGTTGAATTAATGTGTGTGCTTAGATAAAGCATGTTTGTCGATGACTGTGCAGATTGAAGGTCAAGGTCACGGAGCTGTGTTTGACTGTAAATGGTCCCCCGATGGACAGAGCTTTGCGGCTACAGACTCTCACGGCTATCTGCTTTACTTTGGCTTTGGCTCCAATGACAGATACAAGGTAGAATAATTTTTTATGCACAGATTTCTGTGCAGAACATTGTAAAACTAAATACTAGCTGTTGGTGATAGCTGAAAAACAAAAATTCTTGGTATCTTAATACTGGTGGATGTGTCTTGTGTCATAGCATGGTTAGATGTTATGCGATAAGGTTGTGAGGGAAAAGGGCAAAAGGGGAAGAAAGCAGACGTAGCTGGTAGACGGTTGTTGACTTATTAGGCAATAAGAAGTGTGCAGATATGAAAAGAGAAGTAGAAGAGAGGAGAGTTTGAAGAACGTTATGAAAGAGGCCATTGGCCAAAACAGTTACGGTGCTAATTAACTGTAAGAATTTGTTAAACCACTGACTATGATAAATTTTTTGCTGTGGCAACATCAAGTGATAAGCACAAGTCGTTTGGAGTAAGGCGAAATGTCAACATATCAATAAATAAAAATTGTAAATTGATACAACCTTTATATTTTAAGTTGTTGTTGAAATTTTGGCAACCACTGCTGCCTTCGGAACGAATGTTTGTCTGCCAAGTCTTGCTGTGGTATACAGTAAGAACGATAATCACTCATCTTGATTCATCGACGTGTCTTGTTCTTTTCTGATGTCTATTGCTTTTTTGATCCACCTGTCCATCCTGTTGCTTTCTTTGTTGATTTCCTTGGAATGGTGACAATAAATGTTATTTGAGGAATTCTTGAAGTGGGAGTAGTAAAGAGAAACTGGTTTAGATTTGCTGAGTGAGCAGGCCCAGGGTTGACAGATTTTTTAAACTCATGGCACATATCGCTGGCAAAAACAGCCCATGTGTAACTCCAGTGGTCATCAGTGATTCAAAAATTAGCTCAAAAAGTAACAATTACGGTGCCAGAGCAAACTTTTTGGGCACTAACGAGCTGCCAAAACTAGCCCAATTGGTAATTTTTTGCTCATTCATTGGCAACCTTGAGCAGACAAGCAATATGAATGAATGAATAGAGTGAATGAATGGGTGAACGTGAATGTGTGTTTTAGCAGCTACCAGAGGAGATGTTTTTTCACACGGACTACCGACCGTTGATCCGCGACGCCAACGACTACGTCATAGACGAGCAGATGCAGCTAGCACCTCACCTGATGCCGGCGCCGTTCCTTGTGGACATGGATGGCAACCCGCACCCAGCACACCACCAGAGACTGGTACCTGGCCGGGAGGATTGCGTCGACCAACAGCTTGTACCAATGGTCGTTACCACACCAAGTGGTCAGTAACACTAACTCTAACTCTAACCCTAACACTCCAACACTTGCTGATGAACGCATGTGTTGTTGATCGGAAATTTATATTAATTTAGAAATATGTGTATGTTAAGGCATGTTTTGGAGTGGAGTAGGATTAGCGTATGCTAAATAAACTTTACCTTCCAGACATTGGTTTAATCAACACTTCTTCGACGCTGACTAATAGTCAGTTGAGTGGCCTCCACTGTCATTCAGTTGGTAACACATGATTGCACCTTTGAGCGTCATATGCCGTATGAGATTGCAGTAATACTTACAACTCGATACACATTTATGTATCCTCCATATGAATGCATCCCAACTTAAATGTCAGCCAAAAGCACGTTGGTACTTGATTTACACACCCCGGAGGGATGGAAGTCTAAATTGACCACCTTGGTGCTTGCTTACCAAGATGGTTTAACCATCCACTCACAGTTACTCATTCACCTACTGACCAGTTGATAGTGACCCAATCGCAAACTTTCGATGGTCAGACCACCATTGTCCATTATGCCACGAAGCTATCAAGATTGTGGTTTTCATTGAACATGACATACGCAATGCAGCAAGCGGAGCTGATGCAACAACTGCTTCTCTCCTTGTGCTTTGGCCATCGTGTTGGCTGCGTTTGTTGTGTACTTTTTTGCATTTGCTTAAACTGGGGGATTTCGCTTGCTTGCTTACTTTTTTTGCGTTAGCTGTGCCCATTGCCTACGTTGCGTGCGTTGAGTTGAATGGAAACGGCATTTCTGTTGACTGGCGCAGGTAATCGTGAGGTGATGGATTTCCCAAATGACACGGTGAATGATGCAGCCAGCCCACCACTGCCAGCCCATGATGCTGCTGGAGCAGTGAATGGAGAGCGTCCAATACTGGATGAGATGATAGCTCGCATGCAGCGGGAGCAGGACGAGCGCTCTGGGGCCACTGCTGGGACCTCCTCTGGGCATCAGCTCAGAAATCGCAACACCGACCAACCCACAGGTCATACTAATTCACACGCCACTACTTCCACGATAAGTTCCATTTGTTGTACGAGTTGTTGTACAACACTGGGTGAGGTGGGAACTTGAACGAACGATCATTTGTTGGCCAGTTTTGTCAGGAATATTTGTACCAAAAAGTTTTCAAAATTGGTAATCTTTATTCAGGTTACAGTCGATAATGTCAGGGATCGTTTTTTAGACCCACAGTGTATATGGTTTCTAACTGTGTAATATTTACAGGGCTGTTAGAAGTCGGCTCTTGGTTTGTTCTCTTATGTAAACTTTTTTTTCGGTGGTGGCGGCAGTGCAAGCATACATGCAACATTGAAAGAAAAGGTGAAAATCAAAAGAAAGGAAGAAGCAGTAGACATAATGTATGAACTAATTGCAAACTAAATACTTTGCTTGTAGTTAATGTTTGCCAAACACGTCGTACAGAAAGTTTATTATAATATTTTTATGTTGCTTTATCCTATGTGGTGAAAAGGCTAGAAGTTTATATACATCCCCTGTTGAATTTTAAATGAAGTCTAATTTTCTTTGAAATATACTGTGACTGTATGACTTTCAGTAACATTCACATTAAATAGATTCCACTCATTTACAATTCTGTTGCTTAATTCCGTTTTCGCTCCGGAATTGTAATAAATCTTTAGCAAATTAGCCATGAGTTTTGTTGAGCGTAAATGAATCTAAGCATGATTATTGTTGTAGCGAGCACATCAACATCACGGAGGAGTCGTCGTAGTCATGAGTTGGAGAATGCTCGTCGGATGTCAATGGCTGAGGAGCATACAGTGGACCAGCAGCAGCAGCAGCAGCCTTTGAACATGTCTGTCTGGACTCGACGTATCCTGGTTCGACGACTTGACCCGTACATTGCAGAGTATGTCGGCTTAATATGATTGTTGTGACTTGCACTTTTACGTGTGGTCCTAGCAGTTTTTACTCAGGTCACTAAAAGATTTGTAATGTAATGTGCTATCAGCTTTTATTCACCAAATGTTGATATATGGTAAAAAATGTATGCAAAAGCTCGCACGTGCTCACACACTCGTTATTGTATGTGACATATCTGCTGTCAACAAAATGGATGACACCTCACTTCGTATCATGAGATATACGTAAGCCATGCTATTCACTTATTTCTGACTTTTTCATCTAACAATAAAGTGCCACCAGGCAGAATGCATTGTAATAAAAGTAATATCACCACAATGACGCCTAGTCAGCAGTGGAAATTCTGTGGAACAATGACTTCATTTCTTCGTAAATGTAGCCTTGTGTTGAATTAGTTAATTGTTTTCGTTGTTAGATTAAGTCGATCTAATGAAATTGGCAGTCCATCTATAGTTACAAACATCTATTCATCCGGAACAAGTTTTTTTCTCTGGGTTGTCCAATTTGAATTCAATTTGGTTTGTAGGCGGAGGTCAGTGAGTGATAGATGATGGTTTTGCATGCACCTTAAGATGCAGGTGCAAGCAGTTCGTTTTTCTGTGGCACCATCAATACGCTGACATTTATTGTGATCTCGTGACCAGTGAATAGTAAGTAAGTGAATGAGTGATGTCTTGCAGGCGTTTAGAGAAATATCGCCAGCAGATGGCGGATGAAGAGACAAAGGTGTTTATTTCTGAGCGGAAAAAGAAGCCGTTATTGCAGTCGGAGGTATGATAGATTAGAAATGCTATGATCTTATTCTGTCAGTGGTCTGCCACTTTAACAGCAGGTTTATGACTGTCTGTTATCAGCTGCAGATTGTTATTAGGGCTGGTACTGATTAAAATTTTTTTAATCGATTAATCACCAAAAATTAATCGCGATTAATCGATTAATTTCGAACAATTTTTCAATTTTGTAGTTAATGCAAAAAACCATGAAAAATGCAAAACGTAAGTGTACTTGTTACCGTTCATAAAAGTTGGAAACGTATAGGCCTACTTGTACACTAT
>Ga0209367_1009991_pt1 | contig 12782 bp, 7 predicted proteins | sample WorMetLIZISLAND2_FD_187412 | JGI IMG/M metagenome (GOLD analysis project Ga0209367, IMG submission 187412) | Marine gutless worms symbiont microbial communities from Max Planck institute for Marine Microbiology, Germany - Olavius geniculatus... ... | reverse complement strand
TAAGACCTTTTAGGCCTAATCGAGTTTAAGCTGTGACAATAATTCATCGCGTAAGACGATGAAAATTGGTCAGATTGATCGATTGATCCATCGTCCGTTGCTGCAATCACCGCCATAGCGCTGGGCCTCTTAGGGCGCGGGGCCTTTGGCACAGTGCCAAAGTGCAACCCCCCGCTCCTTAAAGGCGGGCCTAAATACGCCTTGGTGTAATACTTTTCGTATAATTTTCGACTTCGTTTATTTTTTTTAGTCTGGAACACAGGAGACGTTTTCTCTCATAGCCGAGCTGAAAGCATTATTACTTGTGCAGAGAGTTACGCTGTGACGTCGTCGGTCGTCGGTCGGGGGTAGTAAGATCTAGAGGTTGAACACGCGAACTGCTGCCCCGATGCCATGAAGGTCGGAGTACGGTTGGAATCGACCGAGCGCTTGCAGGGCGTCCAACTGATTCCTGGATTCGTGGCGCCGGCAGCGGCCGGGAAGGCAACGGAGTGGTTGGCGGTCTGTGTGGAACAAGGAGCACGTCTCGCTGAGAGGAGACTGAAGATGTAGCAACCGCAGCCATCGACGCGGAACCCAAGCTATCCATCGCGCTATTCAGTTTCACATCCAACGATGTTGTCGTCGGTGACGCCATTGTTCTGACGTCACTTTCATTCTTATTGAGCAGCGGCGGCGACAGTCGGTAGATTGTCGCTGATCGTGCGATAATGTGGGGATGCACAGTCTCTGGGTTGTAAATAAAAACTTTATTTTATTTTACATATTTATTCATTCATTTATTTCTTTTGTCCTCAGCGACAGCTCTTTCTAAGCTAGCAGCTTGTTTAATTAAGCATAGGCCTAATAGACAGTACTAAAAATTTGCGGCCGCCAGGCACCGTCAGTCCAAGTGAGAAAACAATTAAGGGAATAAAATTCCGCTTTTAGCAACGTCACGTGCCTTGAACACAATCGCACTAATCTCACACCACGCGCAGTATGAATTTTGCTTGCAGTATAAATCTAAGATGGGTCAGAATTAGACAACCGAACGTTTTTGTTGATGGACCAAAGTGCACCAAGTTTATCTGACCGAACGCGAGATAGATCGCAGTCGATCAAGTTTGTTTCCGATTGTCGATTGCTTGATCCGTTCCGGAGATATTCGCCATCAGTCACAGGGGGATTTAGGGAGGGGGGCAAAGCGACCATGCCCCCCACCCAAGATGCCAGTCGCCCTATTTTGCCCTGCATATGCAATGAATTATAAATATGTGCAGTAAAACTAATAAAATTTATACTCAGTATATGCATTTTAGGAGCTTTTCATGCCCCAAAAAGCGTTTGCTTCCGGGGCTGCGCCCCGGCGACCGGCACCTACCCAAAAAGATCACCTTTTTTCTCGGCTTTCGGCCTCAATTTTTAGCCCTTGGGGCTAGTTCGCCTCTTGTGACTCCAATTTTTGGCTACGCCTACGTAAGAGTAAGCAACAATAAACAATAAATAATGCCAGAAACGTCTACACTATACAGGTAATATACTTTGGTATGCAGGCTGAAAATGCTCCACGAAAAAAATAGACGGGATGTTTTTTGGGGGAAATAAAGGGGAAAGTTGAATATTATTATTGTTTTGCATTTCTGATATATTTATGATATTTTGCAAGCAGAAGTGTTCTGTGATGCTTAGAATGCACCAAATTCGTTTTTCGCCGGGGCTCTGCCCCGGACCGCGCTGGGGGAGCTCACGACGCTTCCCCAGACCTCTAGTCAGCTAGGGAGGGGGATACTCTCCCCCATTCCCCACCTCGTCGACGCCTGCGGCGCCTCACCATGAGTTAAGAAAAAAACTTGTTCCAAGGACTTAGAGAGATAGACACTCCTGAGTAACGCTCTTTATCGCATGCAAGTCAATATCCATGGCAGTCGTTGTATTCCTGGTGTATTTCTATACTGCTTTGGACATAGAAAAGAAAACGAAATTTAGCACTAAGAGTCCACGAAAATACGCCATTTTGACCCAAAATCTCAAAAAGGCCCATCCCCATTGGTGCCTTTGGTGCCTCGACTCGGCTCGCGCCTTCGGCGCTCTACTTTGCCCCCCCCCCAACTTCAGCTCCTGGATCCGCCTATGCCATCAGTCTAGTTATCTGAAATCTCGCGAGCAGTCGATTCTGAGTAAGTCAAAATAATACAGCATAAGTTAGTTTATTACTGCACCGAAGTTCATAATTTTTTCGTCGAACGCGGGAGAGACGGCTGTCGATCTAGTTTTCCAATTTTAGATATCTCCATCCGTTCCACATTATTTACGATCACACTCCGAAGTAGTCCGAGATCGCGCCAAATTTAGCATGTTTTTGCCCCCGTCCGCCCCAATTTTTTGGAGGGGCCCTAATTTTTAGACCGGTATTATAAAACTGAACTTACTTCCGACCATGTGGCAAAAATTTCACGGCGATCGGCTGAAGGACCTCTTAGATCTTGCGTTGAAAAAAACTAGACATTTTGGGCAAAGCCCAACGTGAGGCCGCCTGGCGCCGTAAGTGCGATCGCAGTGGTGTGCGTTTTGCTAGGTAGGGTGAGTACATAATAAAGGTTAATTTTACCTGTATGCGTTATGGATTTGTTGTTGTAACAGTGAAAAATGGTTAAAATCGGTGTACATTTGGGGAAGTTATCGCAAAACCATTTTTGGAACCTGTATTTTTTCAACTACACATAGCCATAAAGAAATAATGAATGAGCTTTTCCGTGAAGAATTATCATTATCAGTCATAAACAAGAGTTAATAGAAAAAAACCACTGTGAGATTCTACGGATTAACAAGACAAATAACCATGCAGGCCGCAATTCCAGCCTCAGTCTTTCAACAACAAGACCAACATCGCAGCAATTTAAGCTAAACTAATTAACAAGAAATATTATTAGATTGTGACCAATCAAATGTATTCCTCGAGTGCATCATTTTCTTTTGTATTCTTCTAAAAGCTTTTTCATTCCTTTCGGCTTGTATTAGAGACCTGGCGTCTAAATGAGACAGGTTTAATATTACACTAATAGTGACTGGCGTCGAGGTCGTTATTGGAAATTGTCTCCCCGAAGTTCATAAAATATTGCCCAATTTTAGGAAATGAGAGGAAAAAATTCCCAACAATGGTCGATGACGCCAGTCGCCATGTGTCTTGTTATACATCAACGACGCGTCTATCTGGCACTGTAATGGACATATGGCGCCTCAAAGATAATGGGGTCACGACCTTAACCTTTTGGGGTCACATGTCGTCATCAGTCACGTGACCATTCGACTCCCGGCGGTCGACTTCCTATGGGTGGTCCACAGTGACCATGCGTTTGAAACTTCAAACGGCCATATATCCATAACGGGGCTAGATAGACCGTCTATCTAGCCCCGTTATAGATATGGCCATTTAAAGTTCTTCCAAGAAGGCTCTTCCAGGAACAGAGATCGGTCGTATACTCCTCTTTGCTACGTTAGGAACGTAGCGGGCGAGGAGTTAAAAAATTCAACACAATTATCACTCCTAGCCCTGAATATGCACAGCACCGTGCCATGCATGATTAGCAGTTATTGTAAATGTGGACATTTAAACTTTGATCATTCATCGTTCAATGTCATTTAACCAGACATCCAAGACATGCAGTGCTATTATCAGTGAACGCACCGACACAACTGAAAAAAGATTAGCAGCAGCATTGTTGTTGTAACTGACATTTTCATATTTACAAATCACGGCTAATCTTAATACTTTCTGCAGCAACTACTGTACCACATATGTCATGACATCAACAACAACTGGCATGGAACAACAGAATGTTGACGAAAAGTTTTCACTAAGCATCTACTGAATAAACACTACAGTGGCGCAATAACTGGCAGACAAGGCAGACAGATGGACACAAGTATGCTAACAGAGACCGAGCTATTTGACGCATTCAGTTGAGATCAACCAATCACTGTAGGCTACAGTGTACACTGCAAGACGATAATGCAAGATGATATCCTAATACATACACAGTGCAGACCACAAACACCCTACAAAATTCTTTTCAGAACATCAAAAGAAATCAAAATCCCGACATTAGTTGATCTAAAAAGTACGACAAAAGTGTACACAAATGAAGTCTTGAAACTTGCAAAGTTGGTATTTTTTAAACTGGAAACAATGACAATTTCAAGGCTACACATACAGGATCTACTGAGAAACCAAAATGTCATATCTGTCGTTATTTGTATCAGTGAAATATTTTTTCAACCTTGTAACATTTTCGAGACAATTCTGCTCATTTCCGAACATTTAAGGACTAGCTTCAAGTTTCACAAATTTCACAAGACTTGACACTGACACTTGACACTGAAAACTAGAACATAGAACACTCACCAGGCCCAATAGAAATGTAAGATGTTTATCATGACTGCCAAGTCTTGCAAACGCATAATCATATACCTCAATTTGAAACACAAATAATCCAGTTTTATTCCGAAAAACAGTGACGCGCAATGACACCAGAATATTTTAAAATCTACGATATTATGGATAAATGACTGATAAAGATAGGGCATAATGTGGTTAACAAGTTTCAGCTAGATCATGTTCAAAAACTTCTGATGCAACAAAACAACTAATGAACCAATAAATGGTTCCTGGGAATAATAACTGCCTAGCTTCTAACTAAACTGAGACTATATTAGCCGATGTAATTACTAACTGGGTCAAAAAACTCACCAGAATCATCCACTGAAACACACACACATATGCAATCAAACTGTCACATATGCTTGCAATGACAGCTTAAACATCTAAGCAACGTTTTCCATACCTGTAATAATTACAGTAAACGAAAGCCCAGCTGTCGCTAGGGAAGACGCGTTACAGCATATACAGTTCCTGCTGCAGTACTGACCTTTAAGGTTATCCAAGGTCGATGATTTTTATATAATTTGAAAGACAATAAGCCACTTCCTATTAGTAATCAATAGGAACTTAGACCTTATCTCGCACTGTTTAGCCACAATAGCGCGTAATGGCCTTCAAAGTCATCCAAGGTCAATGACTTCCATCACACATGACAAAGCGTATGCCACTTCCTAACCTCACCGTTTCCAAGATGTGGCCAGTTTTCAGTTGAAAAACGCATTTTTCTGACCCCCCTGTCCATTCAACCCCGAATTTGTAAATGTTCCCCTTGCACTAAACGGCTGAAATTTTGTATGCCCGAGTTTGACACAATCTAATTATTCGTGTAAAAAGTTTTTTTACGACTTAAAGCTTAGCCACAATATATCCATTACAGACGGATGGACAGAGGGACAACACATCATGCCAAAGACGCCCTACAGCATAGCCGTAGCGCATCAGAAACTAACACAAACTAGAAAACTATGTCGGCGCAACGCCTACACATTAGCAGCCATCCACCTGACCTTTGACTTGAAAATTACTCTTGCCCCGCAAAAATTCATACCATGTTTGGTCTTTTGTACCTTCTTCTTTGCAAGCTACAACCACCGTGACAGAATGTACAGACAGATGGATAGATAAGACCCATAAACACCAAGTTGTATCATTTTTATGCACGATAGCAGAATGCTTCGCGCGTCTTAGCCATCATCTAGGCGTCCGTTCGTCACACCCTGGCACTGTATCAAAACGGTGCATGATAAAGTCACAAAATCTTCACCATGGGCTGCCTCAAAGTCTCTAGTTTTTCGTGACAAAATTTCGTGACCCTGGGTGCGGGGGTTCCCCTCAAATGAGGGCATCAAAGAGGGGTACCCCACTCAAAAATACGTTATTTTGACCCTATTGGCTCTTCTAGTGTGAGAACGGTTGCAGATAGGTACACACATGTTGCTTATCATAACAAGCACTGATGACAAGCTTTTTAGATTTATCAACATCGATGACCTTGAACCCCCCCCGAAAAAAAAGGTTTTCAGTAAATTTTTCGCAATTTTTGGATGCAGCCCACATTTCAACATTGAATTGCGACAAAATGGCTGGACATAGACCAAGACAAAGAAAATCTTCAGCACTAAACGTAGATTTCAGCAGTCCAAGTCCCGACCCCCTAGGTTCAAGCCTGCAATGCGAGCCTATTCAATTGGCAGCAAAAACAGTCGAATGATGTCAAAAAGCAGATGATGCAAGTCCAACAAGAAAACAGACAACTACCAAGTCGACAATTAAAACAACAGCACTGACGGTACTCATGTAACAAATTATTTATACATCAAACACTGTGTCAGTGGAAAGTGAAATAAACTCGCAAATGTCAACTCAGTACAAGCAATACAACTGGCCCAACAGTTTGTCACAAAATCAGTCCAATATACATATTAAGCAACTATCTGAATTGTTTTTGCTCAGATTACACCATGTCTGGAGCCAACATATTGCAATTTTGCAGCAGTGTCAATAAAAACGTATTCTTCTTCTTCAGTAGATGTTCAAACTTCAACTTGTTGAAGACTCCAGACGAAACTTAAACTTATTGTGCCTCAACCTATATAAACTTATGGTGTTTGCATTTATTGCATTGCAATGAATATGCAGCAACACATAACTACAGCACCAGCACATTTAACAGCAATAACACTAGGAGAAAATGAACAAAAACGCTAACACAGAAAATATCTGTGAATGTGAAAAACATGGCATTGGAGTTCAGTTACAAGTATGCAGAGGGTGGTACACATAAACGTATAACATATGCGCTTTACACAGATCAAGCAATCTGAAATTCTGGAATGTTTTAGGACTTTTTAAGCACCTATTTCCAATTTCATGACTTTTCAGATCGCGATTTTTGAAAAATCGAAATTCTAAACTTTTCAGGACTCGTGGGAACCCAGACAGACAGCTTAGGCATTGACTGACTTTGATCATTGCACTGAAGGGCAGTCGTGTTGAACACTATGTTCAAGTGTTTAACGTGGCTGCCTTTACTGCAATGACCAAAACTAATCACTTCCAAAAATGTGCAGTTAACCAATGTACAAAAAGCACATATGGAGCAAAAAAGGACAAAACAACCAATCTGTTGTCGGCGACATTCCAAGAAAATTGAAACAACCTTCCTACACGATGCATTTTTCCGGTGTTATAAATGTCGTTTTACAGTTTGTTAATAAACAACATACACATTTGCCTGCCATATTTTATTTCGTAATAAGATAAATATGTATCATTTTCACGTTCTGCATTAAATTACTTTCTGAAGAACTTTGAGTTAGGACATTTTGCCAGAAAATGATGCAGATACGATGTTTGCCATTCTGCCCTCAATATGTTCCAGTTCTTATGCACCACCCGACAGTGTGGAAATGCTTAGAGCAGAGTCATGTAGAGTGGAAGTGTAGCATAAGGAGATTAGACATCAGCGCAGATCGAGGTCACCGACGTCGTCGACAAGAGCACTGACATCTCCCCCAGCCTCGGCCGCTCCATCAGCCTCCTGCTTCTTAGTTCCTCCACCTGGAACCTTCAGGTCTCGTGCCAGCTTTGTGAACTGTTTTGAAACAAACACCAAAAGACTATAGGTCGTCTGCTACTAAGCAATGCTGAAAAACTGGTTTGAAAAAACTTAGGGTTTAAACGTCCAACTGTTAGGTGTCTATTTGCTGTGTAATTTATAACACAAATCAAATTTCTTTTTCAATTTTAATTACAATTTCGAAGTTCTGAACTTTGCGGAACCGATGACACAAAACTTTTAAGAGTCAGACGTCCTTCCAATCGACAGCATCAAAACACTAGAGAAGTACAACAATTGACATCATTATTAAGTTATATTAATTAAGCAAATTACAACCTTTACTGAAAGTGCTGCTGACGTTCCAGCAACTGCTGATGCCTTCATGAGAACCAAAAAAGTTGTAATTTGCAGAATTTATGCTACACCTTATTAGTTACCATTTCAACTTCAGAGTCTGAACCTTGTTCAGAGAAACTCACATCATTCTCCATGAACTTGAAGAGCGGACTTTTGAGCACTGCGTTGGCAGCATCCTGATCATTCTCGTAGAATGCATCAAGCAAACGTTCAATGGGATGAGCTTCTTCACTCGATGCAAACCCCGGACAACTGCACACCAGTTAACACCATGCACTGCTGACTACGCAAAAACACTAGGAGTGCAAAGAATCCAGAATGTTCCGATCCAGGCAGGTCTGGATCCAGGCCAAATCCACGAATGCACAATCTCCAGCCCGTCTTTAGCAGGCACTTGAACTGTTCAAAGTCAACTGGCTCACGTGAAAAAAAGACTGTTCCACAGTTTTGGGGCTGCGAGTGCAAAACATCATTCTCCATAGTTGGTGTAGTTGAGCCTATCCTAGTGATTTTTCTGGATGGCACTGCTAATAAAACTTTGATAGATTTGTGCAAAATTGCAGACAATGTTAACATAATATCACCGTGCAGTTTCTAAGAAATCAGTCAGTTGTCACTTTGCCCGACTTTCTAAATTTCTAGCTATCTCACTTATGTTTCATTTTACTCCAATATGATAACTTAACATTTTGCAGACTTTTCTGAAACAGTCATAACCACAAAAGAACAACTCAACAGATGCAATTATCACCGTGCAAACTAAGCTGAAGTATGACATTACCACGGCAGGTATGATCAACGTAAATGGTCAGTCATCAGTAACATTGAGCTAACCTGTTGAGACAGGATTTGAATGCCTGATCAGCAGCAACATAATCACCACGGTGTAGATGAATCAGAACAAAGCCCATGACTAGCTTGTTGACAAGTCCCTGACTGTCGACTTTCTTGTAATAGTCTATTTCACGCTTCATCGTATCAGCTGCCTCATCCAATCTGCAGCAAACAGATACAATAACTTAAAGGTCAAGTGATAAATATAACTCTAAATGGATAACCCATAGTAATAATTATAAAAGATTTGTACAGTGCTGTTATGTCAAGACTTCAAAGGTGCTGAGGCATCTCAAAGCTACAGAGCGTCACCTGCCACATGGGTTCACACAGTGTTACCTGCCACCTGCCACAAGTTAACATGCTTTGTCTTAACTCCAGCCAGTTGGAGGCCTGTACCGGAACTGGACTTATCTACCCTGGAAAGATGAACAGCTAAGTTGACTTAAATGCACAATCCCCGGCAAACACAACTACCTTAATGCAGTTATGAGTTCACATCTAGTAAGCCCATGACATATAGAGCATGAGGAATGTGTAAACTAAAATCTTGAAAATGTTTCTACTTTCATCATTTTACTTTGTAAGAGAGAAAGAATGTTAGAAGTGGCCTGTGTGTCATCGGCTTCATTGCAGTCGATGCAGCTGATAGTCTGAGAATGCACAGAAGTATCTACAAGCTACATTTCTGCTGATGAAAGTCTGGGTGAAATTGTTCTGATAGGCCCTAAACTACGTATGTTCTGCGCAACACATTGCATAACAGCCCTTGAAAACAACCCAATGTTGTTCATTTCAGTACAAATCAAAAGCACATATACCACTTCTTTTTTGTTAATATCAAAAAGTTGGTGCAATCTTGCACGATTTGACAGCCACTGTGGTTTCTCTACTGAAAACAGTAAGTGAGTGAGTAGTGTTTAACGTCTCACCCGACACAGTATAGACCATTTTGGGGACGGCCTTTCCAGGCAGAATGCAGACAAACACATTATAATAAAACAGTAAGTTTAACCTTTACAATAAAGAAGCAAAAAATTTAACCTTTACAAAAACACAAAACACGAGCTAAACCTAAAATTGTAAGAACTCCATCATATGTGTGCATATATAATTATAAATAATGGTAGTTTTAATAATCTTCCCTGATATCCTCCAGACAGTCATCAATATCATAATGCTGTCTATTGGAGGACAGGCACCAGCCCTATTCCTGCCAATAACTACATCACCAACATCTGGTGAAAAAAATGAAGATCCTCAGCTGATTGTGTTCATAATCACATTTCAAGTAGCCAAGCCTACATCGCCATGGTACATCAGTGCTTTAGAGTATGGTGAACAGACAGACGGACATTGGACAAACAATTTTGTTGGCAATACCATGTTTTGTACTACATGCATCGTGTAAAGATAAAAGTTGGTTAGTTAACAAAAAACAAAGTAAAACTAGCAAACCATTAAGCGATCAATCAAAGCAACAACAAAAGCTGAAAGGCACAGACGATATATGCAACTGACTACAGGGTGGTCCAAAAAAACAGATAGCCAGTTTTATTTTTGGGATAACTTTGGTAATTCAGCACTGATTTTAACCATTCTTTCACTGTTACAAGCAAAAATTTATGGCGCGTAAACGTGAAGTTCTTCCACCCATCGCACCTTTATTGTGTGACCACATTACCTAGCAAAACAAACACTGTCAAAGCTATAGTGGTCTCGGAGAATAGGCAACACATAAAGATATCAATTTCATAGCATAAAATAGTTAAGCTTACTTACTTATTTGCAGTAGTGCCTTATGACGTCATTGTTACGTCATACTGTGTTTATTTACTTTGTTTACCAGTAATAATTTTTAGAATAAATCGTTTGATATGGGCAGAATAACAAAGGATGATCGCTGTTTGATCATGGGCTCACGAACTGAGAACTGTTTTGCTAGGTAATGTGGTCACACAATAAAGGTGCGGTGGGTGGAAGAACTTCACGTTTATGCGCCATAAATTTCTGCTTGTAACAGTGAAAGAATGGTTAAAATCGGTGCTGAAATACCAAAGTTATCCCAAAATAAAACTGGGTATCCGTTTTTTTGGACCACCCTATATAACAACAAATGATGTACTTATTGCATAAGTCAATCATTGATTCTTTCAATGATGACCCACCGTTTTAACCGTATGAGCACACGGGCAGCTTTGCCAATATATTCTGCACACTGATGTGGCCGGTCTTCTGCCTGCATGACAAGTTACATCACAATGGACAAAATCCACGCAACTGTCTACACAATGCATCCATGCTTTAAAACTTTAACATTATTGCACTTACACTTTAAGACATGTTCCAATTCTTTTTTTCACATACACTACATCTTGATAGATTATAACTATAAGAGTCCACAGATTAATGAGAAATAATGGTACAAAACATTAAATTCCACAGTTCACTAAATTTTGGTTCCAAATGTTACTACACTAAAAACTGCAACGTCAATAATGCCCAACCAACCTCTGCAACTTCACAGGCTTTCATGAACAGAGTCACAGCTCTTTCAGGCAGCTTCTGTTCAACCATTCTGTAACACATGTATAGCACAGCCATGTAACAGCTATCATACTAACTATTTCAAACATACCTCTGCAATCTTCTGTTGATCTATTTTGCCAGATACTAACTTCTGCTCCTCTCTTCATATGACCTGTACTTTCAACCACACACTTGACTACATTTAATACTAGTCTTTAAACTATTTTGCTTATTTATAATAAAATTTTTTAAATTTTTGCACACTCGGATTTAATAGTTAGATGCTGAGCTTGGGCTCGACTTGGATATCCACGTTTAACGTTTGGGTCGACATCCAGTTGTCAGAAGCAGCCAAATTGATGACATTAACGATGTTGAACAATTAGACACACCTATGCAGCTCAAATATGTCATTTGAACTTAACTATTTCAAACTTTGATGTGAATTTAAATAATGCACAGTCAACAGCGCTCTCCCACAGCTCTGTGATCCTCTATTTCCAAAACCATGAGCTGGCAGTAGATGCAAACACAGCTCAGTTATATGCGCAGTAGGCCACACCTATCCCACATGCAGCAATGAGGTCGGTGCCATATTATACTGCTTTATAACAAAGGCACGTGTGTGTGCGTAAACAACTGGCAGTGTGCTAGGGTGAGCGAGTAATTTCTTAATGGCACATCAGCACAGCATGCCGAGCGAGAGTTGAACCAGCAATCTCGCAGTCACCAGTCCTACATGTACCATCACACCACCGAGCCATACAAGCTGTGATGTAATGGCTACAAAGGAAACCTATCAAACCCGGGTTTCAAGCCTGCATAAAGCCAGGTTTCTGGGATTTAAAAATTTGTGGTTTAACAGAACACTGGAAACCCAAGTTTAGATTCCCAGACTATTACAATTACTGCTTGTCAGTAGCTGGGAAAAAAATGAAACAAGCATCAGATACAACGCACTTGCCAGCACGGTCGAGCACTACGGCCGCCGTGTCTTGTGTGCCATGCTCGAGGTATAACGTTGACGCTTGCTCGATGAGATCAGCCGCACTGCTGAAATTACCGGCTTCTTTGTGCAGCATTGCAGCAGCCTCGACAGACCTTACACAAACGATCACACACACAACTACCATACCATAAAGACAATTACATACAACTATTCCAGGACAAGGCAACATTAGTGCAAAACTGCAACCAACAACTGTGTTGTCAATTAATAGCTAGGCACTCCATGGCAGTGAAAACATTCAATACAAGCTCAATCAATAGTAGTAATATTAAGCGAAATAGAATAAAATTTAACAAATATTTCATTATTATTAGCCGAATGTACTTAAGTAGCGGTCAAGCTATTGGCATGGTCATTGTCCGTCTGTCTGTCCGTCCGTCTGTCCATCACGGATGTACTGTGCCTAAATGGTGCAAGATAGGGCCTAAGTTGCAATTGATCATTGGTAAGAATTCGTATATGGGCTTTCAAATGAAATGAAAATCATCGACCTTGGATGACCTTGAAGGTCAGTATTGCAACGGAAACTGTATAAACTGTAGCGTGTCTTCCCGAGCAAGTCATTTTTATTG
>Ga0209367_1009990_pt1 | contig 12783 bp, 8 predicted proteins | sample WorMetLIZISLAND2_FD_187412 | JGI IMG/M metagenome (GOLD analysis project Ga0209367, IMG submission 187412) | Marine gutless worms symbiont microbial communities from Max Planck institute for Marine Microbiology, Germany - Olavius geniculatus... ... | reverse complement strand
CGTGACTGTCCTGAGGCCTGGCAATTTTTGAGGGGTCCGTCCAGGAATCGAACCCAGGACCTCTCGCTCTGGTGAAGTTGACCTGAGTCCAACACTCTAACCACTCGGCCACCGAGCTCCATTCGATTCGATTCGAAGCTCCTGCTTCGATGGTGAACTTAATCTGGTTCGCTAACAAAAATGTTTATCGTGTCAGCACTGAGCAACATGAGAACACGAAATCAGGTGTCTTGCAATCCAAAAATGCAACCATTTTGCAAGCTTGGTGTGCTAGTGCACTGTCTTGCTTGAACATGTGAAAATCCAGCTATCCCCACAGACACGTAAATGCGATTGCTTGGCACGTTTTTTGTGGCTGCAACTGTAAAACTTTAAAAATTTGTCATCAACGAACCAGATTTTTCACCAACGAAGCAGGGTAGCAACTGACAGCACCAGTTGAGACAAGAAGTTTGTACCCGTGACACAATATGACGTCAGCGTTACGTCACGACTAGCAAAAATATTTAATCAATTGCCATATATTGTTCAAATATTTTGAATTAATATTTCTTCAGCTACAACTGGTAAGAATTTCATGTAAACTGATCATCACTTAAATAAATCATGAAAGAAAAAAGGGGTCCTTTTATGAAACATAGTGTAGTTTTCCCGGTTCAGTCACGTTGTCGTGCAACTGTGAATTCAATTTAGCGCCTCTGAAGCCACGGCAATACAAATCCTCATAGGCGTATATTATATTATACTAATTAAATGAAAACAAACAAAACCTCACATACGGTCGGTTTACAAAACAAATAAATCTAGTGAGTTTTATTTCCATACATTTCGAGCCCTTACTAGCCTATCTGCAGAACTCAGATAAAAGACAAATAGGAGACCATAACAAGACAAAGTAGGTTAACTGAAAAACTAAACATTTTTTCAACACCTGCGCAGTGCGCACCAAAAATGTCACACCAATCCATGTATAGGCGTCTACGGGTTTCACTGAAATGCTTGCATACACAGTGCAGTTTAATTTCCACGAACAGCCATATCGCGCATCACGTAAATGCACAGAGACCTATCTAAATGTGTCCGTGCCATTAGAGCTGCACCAAGTAACTACTCGAGTGACTCGTGTATCGGACCGATACTCGGCAATTTTGTCTTATAATGACCATCATGTTCGCTAACTTTTATCTACGACACATTTACCAACGTCCTATTTAATGTTTCGATTGCCATTCTCCACAGAATACGGGTGATGGCTCTTTCCTAAATAATTGGGTTGCAAATTGCGGCCAAACCGCTGCAGATACATGATCACTATTTAGAACCAATAGGAAATTACAAACTTTTTTTCCAAATACGGGTCCTGACCCCCCTCACTCTCAAAACATGTATGTTGCTTGACAGTACAGTCGGCTATCCTAGCAACAACATGGTTTCGTGTAAAAAATCATTTACTAACACTTAATTTGCTAACACATTTGTCACACAAACCTATCTGAAGAAGACTGAAATGATACAATCAACAGAGCGCAATGCAATAAAATATAACATAAAATAATAAGTGTCAAAAGCCCTAGCCTTCCTCCCCATTTTCCACTGACTCAGACTTTAGTTCACTTGCTAACTACTTCCGGTATCTTTCCAATTCGAACGGTCAGACCCAGTACTCGAGCAGTAAAACCGCTCGACGGCCCAGCTCTACGCTTGACATTTGGAACAGCGACACTAATATTGATCGTCACTGTTGTAGGCTACAGTGGTACGTCGACGATTTTCCCGGCATCGCACCGGCATCGCCTAAACACATCGAATGCAGGCCCGCACTGGCCTAATCCACGTGCGATGCTGCCAGCGTCAGAACGGCCGACTGTGCGCTCGATTTTTTGTCGATGCGACGTTTCAGTAGCGCTTCAGTAGTGGCGTAGCCAGAAATGTGAATTAGAGGGCTTCCTCTTCCTTCCTTTTCCCCTTCCTCCGCTTTTGTCCCTTCCTTCCTTCCCCTCCGTTTTCTCCCCTGCTTAGGCCTACCCCCGATTTCCGTCTTTTATCCTTTTCCCTTTCCTCCTTTTCTCCTCTCCTCTTCTTCTCTTCCCTCCGCTTGGAAGCAAAACCCTAAAATCTAAATAAGGGGTTTGGGAAGCGCTATAAGCTCCCCAGCGGGGCCTCAACCGAAATCGAATTTGGTGCATTATAGCGTTATTAAAGTATGAGATCCAGTAGCAACAATTTTAATCATTGTCCCGAGAATCAGCTGAGCAAATTGGCAAACTTAGTGCAGTTTAAAGTTTAAACGTGTGTTTATGTCTTGTCTGGGGATTGATAAAGCCTGCGCTCCCTGCTCCCCCTCGTCTACGCCACTGTAAGTAGAAGCCTACGGTAGCAGCTGCTGCAGCGCATGAAGCAAACGTGTAAATCGTAATCTAGAGAGCCAGGGGCGCCGCAGTCGCCAATACACACAGCACACAGAACATTGGATTTTTGGCCTTCACTAGTTGCTCAGAGCTTAATCTTACTGTGTCGTGCCTTCGCACAGCTAGGCTATTCATAGACTGAAGTTTCTACAAAGCATAATAACTGCTTTATGAAAGAAAAACTACCAGAGGCAGAAAAAATTGGTGTGAACATTTCTCCTGGGCAGGAGGAATTGCTGTAAGAATTCTTAGTTTTCTGGATTGTGCAGACGGACGGACGCATATGGCAATACAGTGTATGTCGTCACTGAGTCGATGCACAGAATCTATTTTTTATCTCCGCCAATAGAACGAAATGAATTGGAGGGGATTATGAGATTGGTCGATCTGTCCGTCTGTGTGTCTGTCTGTCTGTCTGTCTGTCTGTCTGTCTGTCTGTCTGTGTACACGAATTGGCGGAGATATGCACTCTAACGAGCGTCTACTAGTTTAATTTTTTTTCTGGTTATTAAAATTGACTGTGACTACATAACATCTAAGAAAATGGTGTATTATAGCGTCGATAGGGGGTTGGCGCCTATATGCGCTGCACAATTTTTCTAGTTACATAGTGCTTTAGCTAATGTAGTTGCACGTTACCAAAGGCCCTAAGCACAAAGTCCAGATTATAACTCATTACTCGTAAGACATCGAATTACGAATAACTGTAATAACAGAAAAATACACTTCTCAAGAATGCAGTAAATGAAATACAAGTAAAAAATAATGTATAACTAAAGAAAAAATGCAAGTAGTTACAAGCAACAGCCAGAGATGGACTAACTAACCTAGAAATTTGGAAACTGCGTACCCGGCAGGTCAAAATTTAGTGTGTCGGCTAATATTTTGGTTTTCTCCAAAATATTTGGATTCGCGTTACATTTGCAAAAGAAATACATTTCAGACAAATGCAATAACCAGCATTTGTCGTTGCTGATATGCTTCAAATTTCTGGAAAACAGAATCAGCTTATTGAAAGAATGTCGTCTTCACGGCTTGTGCGATAGCAACAAGCTGTTGTATAAGCGATGTGCCAAGTCAATGGAAAGGCCGAAATTTCGCCCCCCCTCACAGCTCCCACATTTTTCATCGATCTTAACGAAACTTGAAACCAAGAAAGATATCCGGGATACGACCCCACATGCAAAATTTGGTTGATATGGGAGGACGGAAAAGGAGTCTGCGTAGGGAGGGCATTTTCCGATACTTTTTGTGTTCTATCCTTTTTTGTATTCTTGCTCACGCCTGCAGGTCACACCAGAAGACCGATCACGACCGTTTATGGCTCAAAACGCGTGTTTTTGCGTAAGGTAGAGTCTTTTAGGGGTCTCGATGATAAAAAATAATGTTTGAGGGTCAAAACTCCCCCAAAAACATGATTTTTGAGGGACTAAATAGGCATTTTAAGCCAAATTTGCGAAATTTCTGAATCGCGATATCTCGAAAAGTAGGCACTCGATCAACACAAAATTTGAAGGGGAATTTCAGGTACACAAATGGACTTCGTGGGTTGTCCAGCATTACAAAATTATAATTCAAAATGGCGGCGGCCGCCATCTTGGATTTTTGCACGAACAGCAATCAATAACTCAGCCGCCGATTGACGTAGATGAATGAAATGTTGCAGAAATATAGACGGCTGCCACCGAAAATAAACCATTTGACCAAAATGGACGAAAAAATAATAAATTCAAGATGGCGGCGGCCGCCATTTTGAATTCCATTTATCGCTCATAACTCGTTTACTATTGCACATATTTGCACGAAATTTGGCATGTGTATTACGCTGGAGGTCCTACATACACGAATGCCAAAATATTGAACAAAAATAAAATCCAAGATAGCGGCGGCCGCCATCTTAGATTTTTGCACAAACAGCAATAACTCAGCCGCCGATTGACGTAGATGAATGATATTTTGCAGTTTTTACACGGCTGCCACCGGAAATAGATGATTTGACGAAAATGGACAAAAATAATAAATTCAAGATGGCGGCCGCCGTTATTTTGAATTTCATCTATCGCTTATAACTGGTTTACTATTGCATATATTTGCACGAAATTTGGCATGTGCTTTACGCTGGGGGTTCTACATACACGAATGCCAAAATATTAAACAAAAATAAAATCCAGTGGCAGCAATATGGCCGCAACAATGTTTATGTCGTTCTTATCACGGCACAGCCACTGCGAGAGTTCACCGGGTTCATCTAATGATCATGAATATAACACGAGCGACGGGCGGGCAGCCGTCGACCTATGAACCAAGCTAATCTGCTTGAGCCATAGGATCCGCCTAAATACGGCAGCTCATTCATCACTGCCATTTATTACTACTCAGCCCGAAACCTGGTACTCAATCTACCATCCCACAGAGCCTGACAGAATGTGAGGGAAAGGCGAGTCGACAAGGATGTCTGGTTACGTACCGAAATGGATTACCTGCCGCGGACGTCAGTCGTCCATTCGGGTAGTAACCGGGCCCGGCGTAGAGTGACCTTGTTGATCGAAGATAATGCGTTACCACTTCACACCGTCGCCGCGAGACCGTTTTTCCGTACACAGAATGAACGAATAACTTCACTGAAAAATGTTACGATTTCTATCCTGTTAAAACAGAACTAATATGCAGTTATTTAATACTGACAGCAGCAGGGGCGGCGCTAGGCGGGAGACCCCCAGCGGGAAATTTCGGTGCCTGTGGGGGATTCCCGAAGAGTGATAGTCCTAACCAACGCTATACGTCCACGAACGCCGGAAGAGTAAACAAAAACTACAAAAATTCACAAAACTCACACAAAATACATGCAGTAATACACAGTGTGTTTCCAAAAGTGCATTCGAGAGCAGAGGCCCAAGTTGCATGATGCAGGTGCACTACGCGTGCACAAAAAAAGGCTTCAGCTTTTGGGGAATTTGATTACCAGAGCGACGATTTTTCATGCCCTTAAATTTTAAACCATTTACATGCAAATTCCTGGCGCCGCGCCTGAAAAGAAAATGTCTCACCTGGCGGAAATTTGATTGGGCCCGACTTGCACGTGAGACATCAAAATTCTGTCAAACGACACAAAAAACGATTACACGAAAACGATCACGTAACGAAACACAAACAAAAATCAATGCAACAGAATTAAAGACGCGTAGACACGCACGCATCACGCCACTACGATAACTTATGTCAGAGTAGCCGGCATCGCTGCCGCCTAAAACAACTGAATTACCGTATTCAGATAATTCGCTTACGAGAATTCCGAGTACAAAAGAAGTAAATCAAATCAGAGTGTTCATTCCTACTGCGAAGTTTACATTCAGTCTCAAGTTTCACTTTTGCGAGTCTCTGAAAATTGACGCACCGCTTGCATCACGGTTAATACCGTTATTCACTGCTGCCAACAAACAAATATATCGGCACCGAGTATGCGGCCGTCCGTCCTATTGCCAAGCATCTCAGACGTTGGCAGTGATCTAGCGCAGAGGACCAGGCACCGACTACACATTGGGCGTATTTAGTCAGCCATTCAGGCCAACTCAGCCTGGCCATCCCTTCGTGGAGAGGCTTTACGGCTACACTACTAGCCAATATTATAAGCGCTGTTATTTATGTTAGAGATTTAGCACATAGCCCAGTATCTATTGACTCGCTACAGCTATACTGTAGACGTCTATGGCACGAGTTGTCGTCTGTCCGTCTGTTACGAATGTATTGTGGCTAAACAGTGCGAAATAGGGCCTAGGTTGCTCTTGGTCATTACTAGGGAATCGCATATGCCCTTTGAGATGAAAATCATCGACCATGGATGACTTTGAAGATCAGTACTGCAACAGGAACTGTATAGGCTGTAGCGCGTCTTCCCAAGCGATAGCTGGGTTTCTTGCTTATTTTGTGATTATTACCTCACTGTTGTGCCCTGCTTTCTGACACAGCGCACTATTAAACGAACCCTGCAGCGTAGGCCTATTGTTGTACCAATCGTAATAATCAGCATCATCACATTAATTCCCGAAAATAAACCACAGAATGATATATTCAATTAATTGCAAACAATTCAATCAAAAGTTGCCGGAAAACAAAAAGCTCACTGCCTGTGCAAATAGACTGTCTAATGTGCATTTAGACGATAGCGGATACGAACAGAGCTAAAAGTCGTAGAAGAAATTAACAATTCCCAAGACTCGTGGCATTCTGAGCTATTAGCGGCACCGGCTGTTATCAGAGCCAGCCATCCGACCGCCGTTAGGTCGAATTCATGCTTGATTGCTTTCAGTTCTCGCCGCGGCTCAAAGCGCCGCCGCAAACGGGATCATCTGTACTTAAGCAGCTGCATCTATGCAAAGTCTTCTTCTTCTTTTTCTTCTTCTTCAATCTGTTTCTTCTTAGTCTTTTTCCTACGACGCATTAGGTCCGGAAAAAAAACGATTTTATCATAATACGGTATACTAATGTATCTGGACAGCTTAAGAGAATCATGGAAGGACAAAGTCAGCCTAACAGAGCTCATCAGGGCTTCAGAGAACCGACTGCTCTGGCAGCGCATGGTCGCCAACGTCGTCGACGACGGCAAGGCAACATGACATGACATGACATACGACGGGATGAATTGACGTAACTAAACCCCAATCGGGCGGGCGCATTGGGGGAAGCAGAGTACATCGCCTATACGCACAGAAAGAAAAAGTTCCAAACGAACCCCCAAAACGCACATTTTTAGTCTATAAATTGTGTGTAATTTGTTGAATATATAGAAGTGTTGCCTTTTCATTTCCATACGAAACATTTTAGTTTATGTGGTAGATTATAATGACAGCTCGCCTGTCAGTTTTTTGGTGCAAATCATTTATCATATCACATAATATTTGAAATTCTCGCTCAGCAGTGCCTTTGCTAATAGCCAAACGTTCTCCACTGTACTTAGGCTTAACAAGCTTTAAGTAGTCAACGCACTCGACGACATATAATGTTTGCAGATTAACTGCAGCTTATTAGCGAATAGTTTTGACTTGAGAAAATGACTTTGCACTGTATGCAGTCGCTCCCAGAGGAACGCACGCAGGCGACAGATAGCAGCTCCATGGACTCGTGCTTCAGTCTGTCTCCTCATTTTCCTAATATCTCTTCTATTTGATCTTTTGCTGCCATTTTCCCTTACAGCTCGACGACAGGACCGTGTTTAGAGGCGGGGAGTAAAAAAGTAAAGCCCCCTCCCGAAATGTCGAAAACACATTGCACTTAAATGACTGCAAAACCGCGGCATAGAGAAAGGGTGCATCGGGTCTCTAGCAGTTACTATGTAGTTTTTTTACCAGGATTAAATATTTGCAGCCACTAAAAGCGTTTTCTGGGCTCCTAGTGCGTCCAAAGTGCATTTGCGGTCAGGACTCCACCGAACCCCGCTAGGGAGCTTACACAGCTCGCCCAGTCTCAGTGGGTGCTCGCGCTGTCCTCTCTCCAAAATCCTTCCCCGTTCTTGGCCTTAGGCGTGGGCTTTGAATTTTGACATCGGGCCTCAGGGGTGCAAGACAAATTCCTGGCTACGCCAATGCTGAAAAAAAATTGCCACCAGATGCCACGAGAGCCGTAAACGCATGACATTGTGTTCGCAGCTCGTCGCTGGGGAAGCGCTCTCCCGACCACTAGCTGGACTTGTGTCAGGGAAAGGAATATGAAATAACGAAAAAGAGAAAAAAGGGGGAAATGGGGGAGAAAAAAATAAAGGTCAACTCAGCAGGCTGTCCTCAAAGTGTTTTTTTGTCCTAGAATGAACATATAAGACTGTTTTCACATCGAAGCTAATATCCTTCTTTCGATTGACGTTTAAAATTATCTCTTATTTTCACAGTACATTATAAATATCATGTAAATTTATATGATTGTTTCGCCGTAGTAGCTAGTAACAACAGTAGAGAAGGTTAACGTATTACCCGTTGATGACGGCGAACTCGGGACGCCAGATATTTCCGCTGTGGACGACGATTTCTTCCAAGTCGCTAATGCTGTCATCCCATACCAGTCGCTCGTCAATCCAATCCTATATTCAGACGTTTACTACACCATCAGCCGGTTATATACTCAGCAATAATTTCAAACCAAAGCGCTGTTATATCAAAGTATGTTTGGATAACTTTGTTCTCAAAAAATAATTAGAAACTTGATAATCAAGATTACCCAAATCAACACTCAGCCTGGCCATCCCTATATATCAGTCGGTGCAATGCGTAAAGGCAAAAAAATGGGACATAAACAAGCATAGGGCGCGATGCACTAGTCCCGTATCCCTGGTCTGGCAGTGTAAACTGGTGTCTGGCTGAGGGCTAAGGAGATCAGCGTCGCCCTATGGGCTTTATGGCTCGGGCAGGACTTTACGTTTAGGTCACGTTTATCAAGTTTCCGCTGAAAAGCAAAAACACACGTTTATTGTGAAGCCAACTTATACTCACAAGTATAAGCAGTCCTGTGGTCGTCAGCACCTGACTTCTTACGTTCTACAGATACACACAAAACAACCTGCAGACTGAAAGTGGCCTACATACACATTTACTAGCTGAATTTGTGTATTAAGCCTATTTTATTCATTTATTATTAAAAAAATCGTATAAGCAGTAGGCCTACACACAAGCAGAAATACAAATGCGTCGTAAATGCTCAGAATAATTTTAAAATACACATACAATAAAAATTTGTCTGTTCTGGTAACCTCATTGAAGCGTGTCTAAAAACAAAAGTACGAGGGGCGTTAAATAAGTTCCAGGACTGTTCTTCTCAGTAAGCACACAGTGACAGCTGAAAACCAAAACTATTATGAAGTTGTACTGCCACTATTGTACATCACTTACCATGGTTTCATTTACGACGTCACGTTGTGACGTCATTATTATTAAGATATAAATGATGGGCGTTGACGTTTGTTTAAAGAATTAGATTGGAGAATAATCATACAATTTTCTAGTCGCAGAAGGTGTAGAAAGTGCTGGAATTTATTGTAGATTATTTGTAATAATTAGTAGTGATACTTTATCACGTTTAAAAGTATTTGAATAGTTCGCCCGCTTTTGCAGCAATCATTGGTCAGTGGTGATGTCAGTGTTGGAGCACTGCTTATGGCAAAAACGGTCAGCTGCAGACAAAGCATTTTTTGGTTTACTAAAAGAGTTGTTCTTGCAGACTTTTTTGCTCGAAAGGCATGCTGTGAATGAACAATATTACCAGGCATTATTGTCTGATTGATTACAACCAGCAATTCGCAGCAATTGACCAGGTTTGCTGCAGAAAGGTGTCATTTTTTAAAACGGCAGTGCCCCACAGTGCAAGTGGCCCATTAGACAGTTAAGAAAATTGAAAATATGGGCTGGGAACTGCTACTGCATTTGCCATACAGTTCAGATTTAGCTCCAAGTAATTTTTATTTGTTTGGACCATCGAGCATCGACTTGGAGACATTAAGTTTAAGAACAATGAAGATGTTCTACAGCATTATGTCCGACAATTTCTACAGGTGCACATAAAAAACTTAATGTTGCGGGTTCCGGCCGACTTGTAAAACAATGGAAACATCGCAGTGAATTGCAGAAAAAATATGTTGAAAAGTAACATAACTGCGAGAAATGTGCGATTTACTGTCGTTGTATTAAGGACGTAGTCCTGGAACTTATTGAACGCCACTCGTAAGATATACGACGTATAATATAGATAGTTACTTGTGAGACAAGTGAAGGGAATATCGATTACCCACAACTCAAAGAACTGGCACAAGAAAGAGAAAGATAGAGTCTACGAAAACGAAAATCTGCCAATAAGGCCAGAATACAACGACAGAAGTTACTATGATGGCAAGACGGCTAGGAACATAAAAAAATTATAAAAACAACCAATGTCACCCATAATCTTTGAGCATGTTAGCTTATTACGCATGCATGCATTGGATAAATTAGCCAAAAAGTACAATAAAATTTTCCAACTTTACCTAAACAACGTGGCCACACTACATTGCAAAACTCATAGTAGCTGTTTTTGACAAATTGAAATAGATATTCCTATCTTTTTTATTTCACGTCAAGTACAGCCACAAAACACACACAATTAGGACAGTAACAAAGCAAGCACGCAAAAAGAACAAATTAAAAATATAAAAAAAACGTAAATGAAATAAAAATTTAAAATGTGAATGTTTGCGTTAAACTTGAAGTTTGCCCAAAAAATTGTTTTTGTAGAAACAAAACAAAAAAAAACAAATAACGTAAACTTAATGGTAATGAGTAGCTAATTCATCCACGACACTGCGAGCCAATTTCTATTAAAATCGATTGAAATTTGCTGAAGTTATGCATAAAAGTAATTAGGTGTGTTTGTTGGGCCTAATTACCAGATCTTGTATTTGGAGGAGCGAAAAGCGAAGGTTGACGGCTACGGTCAGTGAAGAGTTAAAGACCGGACGAGCGGTTGGGTTGTAACCGTCGAATAGATACTTCAACAGTGTCTCTTCACTCGATCTGTTGTTGTCCATTCCTTCCACCGCTGCCGACAAACAACGTCAAAGAAAACAATATGCAATGTGATACATTTATTTCTGTGGCTAACTATGCACGGCGTGTTAAAATTGCATGACGCCGATATTTTCCAGTGGCGTAGCCAGGATCTAGTTTTAGTGGGGGCATTTGAACGGTAGGGCATGCGGAGGGGTGTCCCCTCCCCACGAAAAAGGGGTCTGGGAGTGAGTGGGCTGTGCCCCCTCTCCGAAAAATTGTCGGATTTTTGGTGTGAGAATGACGTGTTTTGATGCATTTTGGCACTACCTTTAGTAACCGAGTAGGCTCCTAGAGAGGAGAACACGTGCCCCCAGTGCCCCTATGGCTAAGCCAGTGATATTTTCACCGCAGCACTGAAAAATACAAAGTCAAGTTTTCCAAAGTTATTTGGGGTTATCTTCAAAGTAACACATTTGAAAATTGTTGGAGCAAGTGTTTCTGCATGTTTTTTTTACAGTTTTTCGTAGGTCAGATGCCCTTCGTTTCGCAGAACAAACTGCGTTAAACTCTGAAACTGGAAGAAAACATACATGTACTACACGCATTTTCTTCTGCATAAAAACACGTACAGACACTAGCGCGATTATTTATTGACATTCATTTTCATTTAATACATTTCAATTCTTTTTAGTGTATGTGCCAAATTAAACTGACAGCTTGTCTGACAGTTTTAAAGTGCAAATTCTTATCGTATAGTTCGAGCAGCGGAACACGGAAAGGTCTGATCTTAGATCACGCACCACAGAAGAAACCGATAAACGAAACGTTTTGCCACAGACAAAAGCGTCATTTAGGGGGATGGGGCGTCTACGGACCCCCCCAAAATTTAAAATTTTAATTTTTATCCTGCAAATCGCATGGTACCTTTGAAACAGTGTTACTGCTGCAAAAACAATACCGGTACGTTACGTAGACTGAGACCCCAAGGATTACCGAGACCCCCCAATGATTTACTGAAATGACGCCAATGGCCACAGGCCTCAAACGAATCGGCTGAGAGCCTGTATGTGTGTGGTCTGGGTGAATAATTCAACGTCCGCAGTTAAGTTGCTAAAAGACTGCAATGCAGTGCTTCCGTCTGTCTGTCTGCAGTAACGTGCAAAAAATTCTATAGGCAGGACGTACGGGACATTCACACTACCAGTACGCGCGTATTCGCAGTTGTCCACAAATCCTCACTGCGAACAACGGATGTGGACAACTGTAACGTCGTCTGTGTACGAACGAAATACAGTATATTGTCCGTATCTGCCAATTCTTCTGCAGTACACTCGACTTACTACCAATTTAACTCAACCTCCTACTCTCAGCGGGAATCGGAGCTACAGGACTACAAGAAACGAGTTCCAGCTGAGGGTAGAAGGCTGAGTTGAACTCGGAGAAAGTCGCGAGTGTGCTTTCGAAGAGACGGCAGATGCGAGCCAGCCACCCACCGTACGTCTGCGCACGTGTCCGTCCGTCAGTACAGTGGACCGTATCTGCTAAGTGCTAACTCTTGTAGAATACACTCGACTTTCTCCGCGGCTGCGACATAAGTTCCTCTCCTCTCTTCCCCTTTCTCTTTCTTTTCCATCATCTTTTCCTTTTTCTCCTTTTTTCCGGCTTATGTCGTCCGTGCGTTGCTTCTGAATATACGCGCTTCGTACGTGCATAGCGTAAATGACAGTGTACTGTAGCCTACTGTACGCAGCTGCAAAGCGACCCATGCGACGATAAGCCTACATATGTACATCCGTTCGTCATGATCGACGCGGAACACGGCGCCTGCTCGGCTTATGTCACGGCAGCGGACAGACGCGTCGATTGACGGCGGG